>Ga0116222_1000043_pt1 | contig 90068 bp, 89 predicted proteins | sample Sb_taG_12_FD_88963 | JGI IMG/M metagenome (GOLD analysis project Ga0116222, IMG submission 88963) | Peat soil microbial communities from Weissenstadt, Germany - Sb_50d_9_AC metaG | ecosystem: Environmental > Terrestrial > Soil > Wetlands > Peat | place: Germany: Weissenstadt | collected 2010-09-21
CGAGCAGAAGGGTGCGGCCACCCAGATCGAGGGAAAGCGTGCCGTCGACGGGGACCGTGGGAAAGACGATCTCGATGCCCTCGAAGGCCTCCGGCCCGAGCATCTGCTTGTTGATCGCGAGATAGCGTTCCGCACGGGAGCCAAGCCCACGCGCGAGCTTGTGGTTGGCGACGAAGGCCGGGCTGTCCTCCTTGAACGCCGCGTTGCCGAACACATGGTCGGGATGCATATGCGTGTTGATCACGTAGCGGATCGGCTTGCTCGTCACCGTACGGATGGCGTCGCGCAAATCGCGCCCAACTTGGGTGCTGCCCAAGGTGTCGATCACAGCGACCGCGTCGGTGCCTACGATGAAGCCCGCATTCGCCATGTCGCCCCGGTTCTCCGGGGATTGGACCTCATAGCGTCCCTGATGCACGAACACGCCCGGCCCGATCTCGTCCACCGCAAGCGACGCGCCCACGGGCGTGGCGAAACAGGCCGGGATGGCCTTGAGCAGAGGCGCTGCCGCAAAGGCAAGGGCAGCGCGAAGGAAGCCCTGGCGCGAGAGCAAAAGCCGGTCCGTGGCGCGATGCGGCTCCGCGTCGATATCCGGCTGAAATGAGCACTCGATCCTATGCCACACGGCGCGTCAGGCCTCATGAGAGAGATCGCCGGCCAGGACAGCCGCCGGCTAAATTGTCCACAACAACGTATAAAGCAGCGGCGCCGGCATATTCGCATGCGGGCGAGACGCTCCGCCAGATAGACTAATGGCGGAGTTTCGGCATTTCCGCGGTCCGCATCACGGAAGGTTCAACCAGCTCGGTTGCGGAGGTTGCAGAATCGCAGTGGCGGTTGCGCCTTTCTCGGATTAACCTCTTGCGCTCGGGGGAACGCACTATGCACGGACGATCCTTCGTCGCCGTCGTTGTTGCTCGTAGTCTTGTCCTGGTGCTTGCGGGCATTGTCCAGGCGGCGGTTGCCGCCGAGGCCGCAGCAACCGCAGAGCAGCCGGTTGCCCTGACTGGCGCGACCACCGCGCTACCCAGCACCGTCGTCCCCTCGCCACCCAGCTCAGCCGCACCCTCGCCGGCCGACGCGGCCAAGCCATCGCCGCAGGGCGCAGCCGCCGCTCCGCCGGCGCCAGCCGACCCCGTCGTCGCAAGCATCCGCCGCAAACTTGCTGACCCCTCTCTCCGCAAAGGCGCCGCTCCGGAGGACGTTGCGGCCCTCGAGGCGGTCTACGCCGGGCGCAGCGGGCCGCTCTGGATGACCCCCATGGGGTTCTCGGCCAAGGCGCAAGCCGCCATCGACGAGATTGGCAAGGCGGATGATTGGGGCCTCTCCGCGGCGGAATTCGAGTTGCCGCCGGCCGGCGACCTCCCCAAGACGGCAGACGCGCAAGCCATCGCCGAGATCGATCTCGGGCTTGCCATTCTGAAATATGCGCGCTTTGCCCGCGGGGGACGGGCCGATCCTTCGGAGCTGAGCGTGCTGCTCGATCAGAAGCCGACCCTCAAAAACCCCAAGATCGTCCTCGCCGAGATCGCGGCTTCGCCCGCGCCGGACGCTTATCTGCGATCGCTGCACCCAAAGCATGAGCAGTTCGAGCGCTTGCGCCAGGCGCTGCTTAAGGCCCGCGGCGAGGGTGATGCAGGCGCCAAAAAGCCGCGCAACGAGGCCGAAATTCAGCGGCTGCTGATCAATATGGAGCGCTGGCGCTGGATGCCGGAAGAGCTCGGCAGCGTCTATGTCCAGGACAATGTTCCGGAGTTCATGCTGTACGTGGTCAAGGACGGCAAGACCATCCACTCCGACAAGATCCTCGTCGGCAAGCTGGCCTATGCCACGCCAATCTTCTCCGCCGACATGCAAACCATCGTCTTCAATCCCGAATGGACGGTGCCGGAGACCATCGTCAGGGAGAATCTTCTACCCAATCTGCGCGGCGGCTGGTTCGGCGGGGGCAATTCGATCCTCAGCGAGCACGGGTTGCGGGTGAAATATAACGGCCGCACGGTCGATCCCGCCAGCATCAACTGGAACCGCGTGAACATGGCCAATATCGCCTTCACGCAGCCGCCGGGATCAACGAACGTCTTGGGCAAGCTCAAGTTCCTCTACCCCAACAAGCACGTCGTCTACATGCATGACACGATCAAGCGGGATCTGTTCGAACTCAGCATGCGGGCACAGGGCCATAACTGCATCCGCATGGCGAATCCAAGCCGCCTGGCCGAGGTCCTGCTCGCCGAGGACAAGGGCTGGGACGCGAAGCAGGTCGATGACCTCGTCGCCAGCGGCAATAACAGCGCCGTCAATCTGGACCATCCGATCCCGGTGCATACGACCTATTTCACGGCCGTCGCCGACGAGCAGGGAAACGTCACGAGCTTCGCCGATGTTTATGGCCTCGACCGCAAGGTTGCCCCGGCGGTGCTCGGCAAAACGGTCGCCTTCGCCGCGCCGTCCGACGGAGGCGGGGACACGGCACAACCAGAGTCGATCGCGGCGCCCGCGGCGAAGCCCAACGCCCCGCAAACCACCGTCTCGGGCTCAATCCAAGGATTGTTCGGAGACTAGCGGACGCAAAAAGGGACGACGTTTGGACGACGATCGCCCGCAGGCTGCTTCGATCGATCACATCATCCGATAAGCACAAGGGGAAGCGGTCGTATGCGTAAGCCTTGGCTGCTGCTCGGTCTGGCTCTCGGTGTTCTCGGCCCGGCGGCTGCGTCATCCACGCACGCGACCGGGCCCTCAAGCGGGCACGATGAAGACTTCGCCGGCTTCGTCGAGATCGATGGAGGCCGGAAGCTGTATATGGAGTGTCGCGGCGCCGGGGAGCCGACGGTCCTGCTCGAGGCGGGATTGCGCAACCGCGCCGACATTTGGAGCGTCGAGCCCGATTCCGGCGAAGCGGTCTTTCCGGCTGTCGCCGCATTCACCAGGCCTTGCGCCTATGATCGGCCCGGGACGACGCTCGGCACAGACCAGCTGAGCCGCAGCGATCCCGTGCCCATGCCGAGAACCGCCCGGGACACCGTCGCCGACTTGCACGCTCTGCTTCGCGCCGCCGCTGTTCCCGCCCCTTACGTCCTGGTCGGACACTCGACCGGCGGCCTGATCATCAGGCTCTACGCCAGCAGCTACCCCAAAGAGGTTGCCGGCCTTGTGCTAGTGGATGCCATTGCCGAGGGGTGCAGAGGGCGATGACGCCCGAGGAGTGGACGCTCTACGATCGTCTCCTGCTCATCCAGCCGCCGCAACAGATCGCCTATTACAAGGACCTCGAGACAATCGACTTCGACATCAGTTTCGAACAGATGACGCGGGCCGCCAAAGCGATGCCCCTCCCACCGGTGCCGCTGATCGTGATCTCGAAGGGCCGGCCATTCCAGCTGCCGTCCGACTTGCCCGCAGAGGTCTCCCGGCGGCGGTCGAACGGGCCTGGACGGCGAGCCAGGACGAACTCGCAGGGCTCCAGCCGGATACGCCGCATGTCATCGCGACCAAAAGCAGCCACTACGTTCAGATTGAGGAGCCGCAATTGGTGATCGACGCCATCAAGCAGGTGGTCGAGAGAGCCCGCGCCCACGGCTCGGCACGCTGACGAGCAGCGTGGAGTTGCAATTCACCCGGCCTCTGCGTCGGCGAGGAAGCCATGCACCGACTGCACGACTTGGGCGCCCTCGCCGATTGCCCCGCCGATGCGCTTGACCGATCCTGACCGGACATCGCCCACGGCCAACACGCCCGGCACGTTCGATTCGAGCGGCGAGATGGGGCGTTCCTTGCTTTCCGCGCATCGCGTGCCGGTGACAACGAAGCCCGCTTTGTCCAGGCGCACGCCGCATCCCTCAAGCTAGGCCGTGGCCGGATCGGCGCCAATGAACAGAAAGACGTTGCTGATGTCCCTCTCCGTTTCGGCTCCGGTGCGGCGATTGCGCCAGCGCACGCGTTCGAGTCCTGCCTCGGGCGTGCCTTCGAGCGCCACGATCTCGGTCTCCGTCATCAACTCGATGTTGGGCGTCGCCGCGATCCGATCGATCAAATAGCGCGACATGCTGTCGGCGAGGCCGCGCCCGCGCACCATGATGCGGACTTTGGCGGCCTGGGCCGATAGAAAGACCGCCGCTTGACCAGCAGAATTGCCGCCGCCGACCAAAATGACCTCCTCGCCCGCACAGAGCTTGGCTTCGATCGGCGACGCCCAGTACCAGATGCCGCGCCCCTCGAACTCTTGCAGGTTTGCGATAGGGGGACGCCGATAGCGTGCGCCGCTCGCCACCACCACGGTTCGCGCGAGCACCGGCTCGCCGCCGTCAACCTCAAGCCCGAATGTGCCGTCCGGCCCGCTGCAATCAAGCCACTTCACCTCGACCGGTATCATCATGTCGGCACCAAACTTCTGCGCCTGAACGAAGGCGCGACCGGTCAGGGCCTGGCCGGAAATCCCCGTGGGAAAGCCGAAATAGTTTTCGATGCGGGCGCTCGCTCCAGCCTGGCCACCGAACGCCCGGGCATCTAGCACGACCACCGAGAGACCTTCGGAGGCGGCGTACACCGCCGTGGCCATGCCGGCCGGACCAGCACCCACCACCGCCACGTCGTACAGCGCCCGACGCTGCACGGTCCCGATCATACCGAGCTGCCGCGCGAGGTCGGCTTCGCTTGGATTGCGCAACACCGTGCCGTCCGGGCAGGCGACCAGAGGCAGATCTTGCGGCGCCGGCGCGAAGCGGGCGATCAAAATTCCGGCCTCAGGGTCGGTGGCGGGGTCGAGCAGATGATGCGGATAGCCGTTGCGGGTCAGAAATCCTTGTAAGCGCACCATACCGCTTGAGCTCGGAGAGCCGATCAGCACCGGGCCCCCCACGCCGCTTTGGATCAGACTGACCCGACGCAGAATCATTGCCCGCGTGAGCCGCTCACCGAGATCAGCTTCCGCGATCAAAAGAGCCCGCACCGCATCGGACGGAATGAGCAGGGCCTCCACGTCGCCCTCTGCATGGGCATCGACCAGCGCGGGACGATCTGAGAGCGCCGCGATCTCGCCGAGGAATTGACCAGGTCCTTGCTCGACGACGGGCGTGGAGGCCGTCGCGCTGGGTGATGGCGACGTGGCCCGATAGCAGGATGAACATGCCGGGCACTGGCTTGCCGGTCTCGAACAACGTCTCGCCATTGGCATAGCGTTGCACTGTGCCGAACCGGCGCAGCCGCTCGATCTCCTTGGCCTAAAACGTGGGAAAGGTTTGCTCGTGTCGCGGATGCATGGCCGAATGGGACGCCGTGCTACCTGCATCCTTGCCCGAGGCTGGGTCTTCTGACATTTCTCCTCGCAGATGGGTTTGTCCGGTCGGTTCGGCCTGAATGTGTGCTCGCGGCGCTTGGATGGCAATGCGACAGGGACCGCTGCATCAGGCGCTTTCTTGTGCCGCGGGGACGAATTGGCTAAGGAGGCGTCTTACGGCACCCCAAGCTTGAAGGGGAGCATCGCCATGGCAGAGCCAGAACGGCCACAACTGAGCCCCTATCAGGTCGAGCTCGAGGCGGGGAAGCGCTACGCCTGGTGCCGGTGTGGGCGGAGCAAGAAGCAGCCCTTTTGCGACGGATCGCATGCGGGGACGGACGTCGAGCCCTTCATGTTCACCGCCGAGCGGACCGAGTTCGCGCTCCTCTGCGGCTGCAAGGATACCGGCGACCCGCCCTACTGCGATGGCTCGCATATGCTGCTCTAATTTTGAGCATGCCCAGAAAGTGCGCTTCACGTTGTACCCCCCGCGCCCTTATTGCTATGAAGCAGCGCCCCTTTAAGGAGGCTTTCGCCGAGGGGGCCGGAGCGCTAGCCCCGTTCGGGGGAAAGGGAGCAGGCGGCGTCCATGGCTTATTTCCTGCAACAGCTGATCAACGGGATCGCGCTCGGCTCGATCTACGGCCTGATCGCCATCGGCTACACCATGGTCTATGGCATCATCGGCATGATCAATTTCGCCCATGGCGATATCTTCATGGTGGGCGCCTTCATCGCCCTCATCGCATTTCTCGCGCTGTTGAGCTTCGGGGTCACTCTCATCCCGCTCGCGCTCGTGCTCGTGCTGATCATCGCCATGCTGTTCACCGCGGTCTGGGGCTGGACTGTGGAGCGGATCGCCTACCGGCCCTTGCGCGAATCGTTCCGCCTCGCGCCGCTGATCACCGCCATCGGCATGTCCATCGTGCTGCAGAATTTCATTCAGGTGGCGCAAGGCGCCCGAGTGAAACCGCTGCAACCCGTGGTGACCGGCGGCTATCAGCTCTTCGTGCAGGATGGCTTCATCGTCAATCTTTCCAATATCCAGATCCTCATCGTGGTGACGACTGTGGCACTGATGGGAGTGTTCTGGCTCCTCATCACCCGCACCGCGCTTGGGCGAGCGCAACGCGCCTGCGAGCAGGACAGGCTGATGGCGGCGTTATCCGGGGTCAATGTCGACCGCACCATCTCCCTCACCTTCGTCATGGGTGCGGCGCTCGCCGCCGTGGCCGGCCTCCTCTACCTGCTCTATTACGGCGTGATCGATTTCTTCATCGGCTTCGTCGCCGGCATCAAAGCGTTCACGGCGGCAGTGTTCGGCGGCATCGGCTCGCTTCCCGGCGCTATGCTCGGAGGGCTCGTGATCGGTCTGATCGAGACCTTCTGGTCCGCTTATTTCAGCATCGAATACAAGGATGTGGCGGCCTTCGCGATGCTCGCCGTGGTGCTCATCTTCTTCCCTACGGGACTGCTCGGGCGGCCAGAAGTAGAAAAGGTCTAGGCGCTTGAGCGAGCGGGTCAAATCGCCGACCAGCCGGCTGAAGACAGCGCTCGCCGACGCGATCATCGCGGCCTATGTCGCCTTTGCCCTGTTCTGCCTAACGCTTGGGGTCAAGACCGTCGACAGCCCGCGCGGCCTGAACTTGATGCCGCGGCCGGGGCTGCTCGCCATCGCGGTCGGAAGCGTCTTTCTCGGCAGGCTCCTCTTAGGCCTCTTCTGGTGGAACCGCAGCTGGCGGCTGCCGAGGCTCCCTTGGCGCCCTACTTGGCCCATTTCCGCCGTGGGCCGGTATGGGAAGCAATATGGCGGGGCGCTGCTCGTCGCCGCCGCGGTCCTGTTCCCGATCCTCGCCTTCGGCATCGAGAAGACGCTCCATGTGGGAATTCCGCTTCGCTACCTCTTCGATCTTTCGATCTTGGTGCTGACCTATGTGATGCTGGGCTTCGGGCTCAACATCGTGGTCGGGCTCGCGGGGCTCCTCGATCTCGGCTATGTCGCCTTCTATGCGGTCGGCGCCTATACCTTCGCGCTGCTCGCCGCCACCTTCGGCTGGTCGTTCTGGATGTGCCTGCCCTTCGCGGGACTGCTGGCCGCGCTTTGGGGCGTCGTGCTCGGCTTCCCGGTGCTCCGGCTCAGAGGCGACTATCTCGCGATCGTGACGCTCGCCTTCGGGGAGATCGTCCGCATCGTGCTGCTGAACTGGACGCGGGTGACCAACGGGCCGAACGGCATCTCAGACATCCCAAAGCCCACCTTTTTCGGCCTGCCCTTCGCCGCAACCGGACCTGAGACCTTCGCGAGCTTCTTCGGTCTCCGCTATGACCCGCTCCACGCCATCATCTTTCTCTATTACGTGATCCTGGGGCTCGCGCTCATCACCAGTCTCGTGACGATCCGCTTGCGGCGGTTGCCGATCGGACGCGCCTGGGAGGCGATGCGCGAGGACGAGATCGCCTGCCGCTCGCTCGGCATCAACACCACGGTCGCCAAGCTCACCGCTTTCGCCACGGGCGCGCTGTTCGGCGGCTTCGCCGGCTCCTTCTTCGCCACGCGGCAAGGCTTCATCAGCCCGGAATCCTTCACCTTCATGGAATCCGCCATCATCCTCGCCATCGTGGTGCTTGGTGGCATGGGCAGCCAGATCGGCGTCGTGCTGTCGGCCATCGTCATGATCGGGGGCTTCGAGCTGCTCCGGAACATGCAATGGCTCAAGCTTGTCTTCGGCCAGGACTTCGATCCCTCGCTCTACCGCATGCTCTTGTTCGGCCTCGCCATGGTGGGGATCATGCTGTGGCGGCCGCGAGGAATCATCTCGTCGCGCCAGCCCTCCATCGTGCTGGATGAACGGCGCGGTGCAGGCGCCCCCCTCCTCAAGCAGGGCCGCGCATGACGCCGTGGCAGAAGGAGCCGCTGCTTAAGGTGGAGCACCTCACCATGCGCTTCGGCGGCCTCGTCGCGGTGGACGATGTGTCCTTCGATGTGGGGCGGCACGACATCACCGCCTTGATCGGGCCGAACGGCGCCGGCAAGACCACCGTGTTCAACTGCATCACCGGCTTCTACAAGCCGACCGAAGGCACGCTCATGCTCGACCATCCGCACGGCCAGAGCTTCCGCTTGGAGCGGCTCGACGATCACGACATCAATGCGCGGGCCCGCGTCGCCCGCACCTTCCAGAACATCCGGCTGTTCGGCGGCATGACCGTGCTCGAAAATCTGATGGTGGCGCAGCACAAGCTGCTCACCGGCGCCTCGCGCTTCCCGCTCGCCAGCATCTTGGGGTTCGGTGCCTTCAACCGCCTGGAGCGGGAGGCGGTCGACTATGCCAGGGACTGGCTTGACCGCGTGGGCCTCACCGCACGGGCGAATGTGGCGGCGGCAGAGCTTGCCTATGGCGAGCAAAGGAAGCTCGAGATTGCGCGCGCCATGTGCACGCGACCTTTGCTGTTGTGCCTGGACGAGCCGGCTGCGGGATTGAACGCGCGGGAGAGCGAGGGCTTGAACGAGCTGCTCTATTCGATCCGCGCGCAGGAAGGCATCGCGCTCCTGCTCATCGAGCACGACATGAGCGTGGTCATGCGCATCTCGGACCACATCGTGGTTCTCGACTACGGCAAGACCATCGCCGACGGCGCGGCCGAGGAGGTGCGCAACGATCCGCATGTGATCGCCGCCTATCTCGGCGTGCCCGACGAGGAGCTCGACCATGTCGCGCGCGAGGTCCGCTTATGAGCGAACCCATGCTCGCGCTGCAAAAGGTAACCGCCCGTTACGGCGTGCTTCCCGTGCTACATTGCGTGAGCCTCGACATCTTCCCCCGTGAGATCGTGGCGCTGATCGGCGCCAATGGCGCGGGCAAGACCACCTTGATGATGACGATCTTCGGGCGCCCCCGGGCGAGCGAAGGCAGCATCGTCTTCGACGGCCAAGACATCACCAGGCTCCCGACCCACAAAATCGCGCGGCTCTCGATCGCCCAGTCGCCGGAAGGGCGGCGCATCTTCCCGCGCATGACCGTGCTTGAGAATCTGCAGATGGGCGCGATCATCGCCAACGACCCGGACGTCTTCGACCAGAATTTGAAAAGGGTCTGCACGCTGTTCCCGGTGCTGAGAGGCCGCCGCGACCAGCGCGCGGGCACGCTGTCGGGCGGCGAGCAACAGATGCTCGCGATCGCCCGCGCCCTGATGGGGCGGCCGAAGCTGTTGCTGCTGGACGAGCCGTCGCTGGGCTTGGCACCCCTGATCGTGAAGCAGATCTTCGAGGTGATCAAAGAGCTGAACAGCCAGGGCCTGACCGTCTTCGTCGTCGAGCAGAACGCCTATCACGCGCTGAAGCTCGCTCATCGCGGCTATGTCATGGTGAATGGCAGGATCACGCTCTCGGGGAGCGGAGCCGAGCTGTTGAACAGCGCAGAGGTGCAGACCGCCTATCTCGACGGCGGCCGCCGCAAGGAGCCGCAAGGAGCCGCCAGGTGACGTTGCTCTCCGACGCCAGCACTTTGGTGTTTCTTGTGTTCACGGTGATCCTCGGCGGCGGCGCGGCCTTCCTCGCCGGGCGCGGGCTCGCGCGGAGCTGGAAGCCGTTCTGGCGGATCTTCTTCTACATGGCGCTGCTCGCGGGCGCGGTTCGCTTCTTCCACTACGCCCTGTTCGACGGCAAGCTCCTGTCGCCCTATTACTATCTCGTCACCTATGCCGTGCTGCTGATCGCCGCGAGCCTCGGCTTCCGCGCCATGCGGACAACGCAGATGGTCACGCAATATCGCTGGCTCTACGAGCGAACGAGCCCGCTGACCTGGCGCGACCGAGCTTGAGCCCCTGCTTGCGCTTTGCGCAAATGCCGTAGACTGTGCACGAAATCCTATAGGGAGGGTGACGATGCAACGAATTGCCGGGCTGCTCATCGCTTTGGCAGCAGCCGTCATCATCGCGGGCTGCGGCAAGGACGACAAGACGATTCCGGTCGCGGTGGTCGGGCCGGTCACGGGACAATACGCCTCGTTCGGCGCGCAGATGAAGAACGGCGGCGAGATGGCCGTCGCCGACATCAACGCCGCAGGCGGGGTTCTCGGCAAGACGCTCAATCTCTCTATCGGCGACGATGCTTGCGATCCGAAGCAGGCCGTGGCGGTCGCCAACCAGATGACGGGTGCCGGCGTCAAGCTCGTGGCCGGGCATTATTGCTCCGGCTCCTCGATCCCGGCATCGAAAGTCTACGCCGAAAGCGACATGGTGCAGATCTCGCCCGCCTCCACCAACCCGACCTTCACCGACGACCGCGCCGGGCCCAACATCTACCGGGTCTGCGGCCGTGACGACCAGCAGGGCGGCGTCGCCGGCAAATATATTGCATCCCACTTCGTCGACAAGAACATCGCTTTCGTCCAGGACAAGACGGCCTACGGCAAGGGGCTCGCTGACGAGACCAAGAAGGCGATGAACGCGGCCGGCAAGCAGGAGGCCATGTATGAGGCGATCACCGCCGGCGAGAAGGACTATTCGGCGCTGGTCTCCAAGCTGAAGCAGGCCAATATCGATGTCATCTATTTCGGTGGCTATCACACCGAGGCGGGGCTGATCATCCGCCAGATGCGCGATCAGGGCATGAGCACCATCCTTATGGGCGGGGATGCGCTCATCACCCAGGAATTCTGGTCGATCACCGGCCCAGCCGGCGAAGGCACGCTGATGACCTTCTCCCCCGACCCGCGCAAGAACCCGGCCGCCGCCGAGGTGGTGAAGCACTTCAAGGACAAGGGCATCGAGCCCGAGGGTTATGTGCTTTACACCTATGCCGCGGTCCAGGCGTGGAAGCAGGCGGCGGAGAAGGCGAAGTCAACCGAGATGGCCGATATCGTCAAAGCGCTTAACGACACCGAGTTCGACACCGTGATCGGCAAGTTCAAATTCAACGAAAAGGGCGACCCGAACCTGCCGCCCTACGCGGTCTATCGCTGGTCGAACGGAACCTATGAGCAGATCGATCCAGTTGCCTCGCCGCCGGCTGGATAGTCTCTCTAACGCAAGGCGCGGTCTGAGGGCATTCTAGTCTTGCTTGGCCGCGCGCTTCGTCTCGGCGAACTGGGCCTCGAGCTCCTTTTCGAGCTCGACCAGGTCGCTCGGCAGCGGCATGCCGAAGGCGCGCATCTCGTTCAGCTTCTCCCGAACCTGAAGATAAAGCTCATGCGCATCCTCAGGCTGGTTCTCCATCTGATTGATGAGCAGAGCAAGTTCAGCCTTCAGATCGTCGAATGCCATGGGGCGCCTCCTCGGGGGCTGTCGCACGCGGATCGGACCATAAACCGGACGATGCAGCAAGCCGCTCGCGACGAGCGGTCTTCCGCGGCCCCGATTGCGGGGCGGACATTTCCCTTGCATAGTTGCAGCCGGCGACGGGTTTGAAGGGGGGCAGCGATGGAAAAAGTGACCTTTGGCAAGGTGGTTGGATTCGTCCTCGCCTTGGCGTTCGCGCTCGTCATGGGCATCTGCCTGCAGGCGGTGCTGGTCGGCGACTACATGCAGCCCAATAGCGTGATGAACGACCAGACGCGGCACACCTTGCAGATCGTGGGCTACGCTGGCGGTCTCGCCGCGCTCGTCGCCTGGTGGGTGCAACAGTTTGCCTCCACCCGCAGCTTCGTCGTCCGCTTCCTGTTCGCGCTGTTCGTCTTCGTCGTGGCGTTCTGCAGCTTCGGCGGCCTGCTCAGGATCCTCTATCTCGCCTTTACCTACCCCAATCAGTTGGACTGGTCCCTCTCGGGTCTCTATTGGACATCGCTCAGCGACTTCTATTCCTTCGTGCTGTTCATGCTGGTGCCGCCGCGCCCGGCTTATGCCGCGCTGATGCTGGCGGCGGCGCTTTACCTTGCGCTGTTTGGACCGCGAGGACCGCGAACCATAGAGGCTTGAGGCCCGCCCGTGATTTGAGACTGCGCGCGGGCTCTGCTAGACCATCGCTTGCCTGCGATTTGCAGGAAAGGACGCCGTTCCTCGAGATGATCCCCCGCTACAGCCGCCCCGAAATGGCTCGTCTTTGGGAGCCGGAGGCTAAGTTTCGCATCTGGCTCAAGATCGAGACGCTGGCCGCGGAGGCCATGGCCGAGCTTGGGCTGATCCCGAAGCGGGCGGCCGAGGCGGTCAGAAAGCGCGGCGGCTTCGACATCGCCCGCATCGATGCGATCGAGGGGCAAGTGAGGCACGACGTCATCGCCTTTCTCACCTCCGTCGCCGAGAAGGTTGGACCCGAGGCGCGCTTCCTGCACCAGGGGATGACCTCCTCCGACGTGCTCGACACCTGCTTCAACCTCCAACTCGTGCAAGCGGCGGACCTGCTTATCGCCGATATGGATGCGCTGCTCCAAGCGCTGAAGGCTCGCGCCTTTGAGCACAAAAACACGCCGACCGTCGGCCGCAGCCATGGCATGCATGCCGAGCCAACGACCTTCGGGCTCAAGCTCGCCTATGCTTACGCGGAGTTCGATCGCGCCCGCGCGCGCCTCGTCACGGCGCGGGAGGAGGTCGCGACCTGCGCCATCTCCGGCGCGGTCGGTACCTTCGCCCATGTCGATCCGCGGGTCGAAGCCTATGTGGCGGAGAAGCTGGACTTGCGGCCTGAGCCGATCTCCACGCAAGTGATCCCGCGCGACCGCCATGCCGCCTATTTCGCGGCGCTCGCCGTGGTGGCGAGTTCCATCGAGCGGCTTGCGACCGAGATCAGGCATTTGCAGCGGACCGAGCTGCTAGAGGCGGAGGAGCATTTCGCCGAAGGCCAGAAGGGCTCTTCGGCCATGCCGCATAAGCGGAACCCGGTGCTGTCGGAAAACCTCACGGGACTCGCACGCCTCGTCCGCGCCTATGCGCTCCCTGCGCTCGAGGACGTGGCGCTCTGGCATGAGCGCGACATCTCCCACTCCTCGGTCGAGCGGGTGATCGGCCCGGACGCCACGATCGCCCTCGATTTCGCGCTGGTCCGTATGACCGAGCTCATCAAGGGGCTCCAGGTTTATCCCAAGCGCATGCGCGCCAATCTCGATGCCTTGCGCGGCCTCATCCATTCCCAGCGGGTTCTGCTCGCGCTGATCGAGGCTGGGGTCTCACGCGAAGAGGCCTACCGGCTCGTGCAGCGCAACGCGATGAAGGTCTGGGAGAAGAACAGTGACTTTCTAGACGAGTTGCTCACCGACGAGGAGGTGATGCGCGTGCTGTCCGAAGAGACGCTGCGCACGCAATTCGACCTCGCCTATCATCTAAAGCACGTGGACACGATCTTCGCGCGGGTGTTCGACAAACGTCCCTCCCCTCGGCCCAGAAAAGGCCGTTAAGCGGAGCGCAATCCCCCGGCTACTCGCAGTGGTGAAACACGTGAGGGACGTAGCGATAGCGATTGTGCTCCCTGAACGTCAGGAAGTAGCGCCAGCGGTAGTAGGAGGGGTTGATGTCGGCGTAAGGGGGCAAGTCGTAATAGGCGTCCGCCGTCGGGTAATGGCCGGCCTTATAGCGATAGTGCGGATAGACGGGAATCGCCGGCGGCCCAGCCGGGGCAGAGGCCTCGCGGAAGGAAAGCCCGCTCGCGCGTACATAGCCCCCATAGCTGTTCCAAGTTACCCCGCACCAGCCCCGCGAGCATTGGCCGACGCTCACCACGGCACCCGCCGGAATGTTGAGGAGCAGCTCCGCTTGCGCCGCAGGCCCTGCCCTGAGCGCGACGTCGGTCTTGGTCTCGCCCATGCCGGCTGAAGCGGCGCCGCCGCTCAAGGCAAGCGCAACAAAAGCGACGAGCATCCTGGTCAAAGTCTGCATGCGAGAGCCCCCCTCTCTGCAATCATCTTGGCACAGACACGGGCAAGCGTCAGCCACAGCTTTGCCCAGTGGCCTTGCGCGAGAGCTCACGCCTTGGCAGTCGCCTCACGCTTCATGTCGGCAGCCGCCTTGGCGAACCAGCCCACGTCGGTGCCGACGGCCACGACATTCCAGCCCGCCGCCACCAAAGGCCTGGCGTAGGTCACATCATTGGCGAAAATCAATGCAATGACAGACATCTCGCGGCATTTGCTGAGAACGAGAGTCATGGCCTCCTTGACCTCGCTTGCGTGGATATCGAGGCGCCCGGTAAGCGCCACCGAGAGGTCGTTCGGGCCCAAGCAGACCATGTCCACGCCGGGAAGCGCCAAGATCTCGTCGAGCTGATCGAGCGCTCCCTTCGTCTCGATCTGGGGACAGGCGATGGTCCAATCATTGGCCGTGGTGAAATAGTCGCCCTGATAATCGAGTCGCGCCCGGTATGGGCCCCAGCTGCGCTGCCCGCGAGGCGGAAACTTGACGGCTTGGACGAAGGCCTCCGCATCCTCGATGTTGGCGATCAGGGGGCACATGATGCCTTGGGCACCGGCGTCGAGCGCGCGGCCGATCAAGCCAGGGTCGTTCTCCGCCACGCGCACGATGGCGGGGAGCCCGGAGGCGCACGCCGCGGTGAGACAGCCAAGCAGCGCCTCATTGCCGCCCAGGCCATGCTGCTGGTCGATGGTGATGCAGTCCCAGCCGGCTTCCCCGATCAGCTCGATGAGGAAGGGAGAGTTGAGCGTGAGCCAGGCATTGAGGAGCGTGCGCCCCTCACGGGCGGCTTTGCGAAACCGGTCCTCGCGCATGGGGCTTCAGACTTTGCCTTCGGTTTCAAGTTGAAGCACCGCCTCGCTCATCAGCTCGCCCATCATGCGGCGGATCTGGTGGTCGGACGCGGCCACGCCCTTTGCGTCGAAATCGCCCCGGACCTTCAGGAACACGTCCTCTTCGCCAGGCTCAAGGAGATCTGCCTTGACCACCTCGCGGGCATAGGCTTGGGCCGCGTCGTCGGTGAGCCCCATCTTCTCCGCCGCCCAAAGGCCAAGCAGCTTGTTGCGCCGCGCCGTCGCCTTGAACTTTAGCTCCTCGTCATGGGCGAACTTCCGCTCGAAGCCCTTCTCCCGCTCCTCAAACGTGGTCATCTGCCGCACATCTCCTTCTCGGCGCCGATCGCCCCAAAAATCCCAGAAATCAAGGAAAACCTCGTCTCTCCCTGGGCGAGGGATACTGCTAAAGGGCCCGAAAATCAACAAATCCCAGAAAGCGCCAAGCGACGTTGTCACTCCCCTCCCCTTACGTTAAGGTCCACTAGACCCTTTGGTTGATTCCTGCGATGGCGAGTGGCGATAAACGCGGTACGGGCAGTGCCCTCCGCGCAGTGGTGGTGTTGTCAGCTCTGACGAGCTGCTAAAGCGAGAGGAACGTAACATGAACCGGCGTCGCCGCGTCTATGAAGGCAAGGCCAAGATCCTCTATGAAGGCCCGGAGCCGGGCACGCTCGTCCAGCACTTCAAGGACGACGCCACCGCCTTCAACAACAAGAAGCACGACAAGATCGAGGGCAAGGGCGTCCTCAACAACCGCATTTCCGAGTTCCTGTTCCAGAAACTCGGCGAGATCGGCGTTCCCACCCATTTCATCAAGCGGCTCAACATGCGCGAGCAGCTGATCCGCGAGGTCGAGATCGTCCCGCTCGAGGTGGTCGTGCGCAACGTGGCGGCAGGCTCGCTCGCGACGCGGCTCGGCATCGACGAGGGGACCCCGCTCCCCCGCTCGATCGTGGAATTCTATTACAAGTCAGACAAGCTCGAAGACCCCATGGTCACCGAGGAGCACATCACCGCCTTCGGCTGGGCGAACCCGCAGGAGATGGACGACATCATGTCGCTCGCGCTCAGGATCAACGACTTCCTCTCCGGCCTGTTCCTCGGCGTCGGCATCAGGCTCGTCGACTTCAAATGCGAGTTCGGCAGGCTTTGGGAGAACGACCAGATGCGCATCATCCTGGCCGACGAGATCTCGCCCGATTGCTGCCGGCTGTGGGACGTCGAGACGCAAAACAAGCTCGACAAGGACCGTTTTCGCCGCGATCTCGGCGGCCTGGTCGAGGCCTATCAGGAGGTGGCGCGCCGCCTCGGGCTGCATGTGGACAACCCGATGCGGGTGAAGTCGGGCCCGGTGCTGGTGCGCTCGAAATAGGACTGTCGGCCATGAAGGCACGCATCACCATCACCTTGAAGCCGGGGGTCCTCGACCCGCAAGGCAAGGCGATCGAAGGCGCGCTGCACGCGCTCGGCTTTGGGTCCGCCGGAAACGTGCGCCAAGGCAAGTATATCGAGATCGAGGTGGCGGAGAGCGATCCGGCCCGCGCACGCGCCGCGATCAAACGGATGTGCGAGGAGCTCCTAGCCAACACCATCATCGAGAATTACGCCTATGAGCTCGAGGCGGCTTAAGCAGGCATGAAAGCGAGCGTCATCATCTTCCCCGGATCGAATTGCGACCGCGATGCCGCCGTGGCGCTCCAGGCGGCGATGGGAACGCCACCCGCCATGGTCTGGCATGGCGACGCGGAGCTGCCTGCCAGCGATCTGATCGTGCTGCCCGGTGGCTTCTCATATGGCGATTATCTTCGCTCTGGCGCCATGGCGGCGCATTCCCCGGTCATGCGCGAGGTGGTCAAGCGGGCGCGCGCCGGTACGCCGGTGCTCGGCATCTGCAACGGCTTCCAGGTGCTGACCGAGGCGGGGCTCCTTCCCGGGGTTTTGATGCGCAACGCCTCGCTCAAATTCATCTGTAAGGACGTGCATTTGCGCGTGGAGCGTAAGGACACGCTTTACACGCGGCGCTACGCAGAAGGCGAAGTGGTCAGGTTCCCCATCGCGCATAAGGACGGCAGCTATTTCGCCGATGACGAGACGCTTGAGCGCCTCGAAGCGGAAGGCCGCGTCGCCTTCCGCTATTGCGACATGCAAGGGCGCGTCACGGCCGAAGCCAATCCCAACGGCTCGCGCAACAGCATAGCCGGCATCTACAACGATACGGAAACCGTGCTGGGGTTGATGCCGCATCCGGAGCGCTTGGCCGATCCGGTGCTTGGCGGCACGGACGGGACCAAGATGTTCAGAGGTTTGGTCGAAAGCATTGCGGCCTAGGCCGGGCGCCTGTCAGCCTCTGGCCTAGGACTCTCTGGCTTCCGGCCACTATAAGCTCGTTCCAGACCCCGCCGCATGCAGTCGATTCGCACCTCCCGCATGGCCAAGCCGAACCCCAAGATCACGCCCGAACTCGTCGCCGAGCATGGGCTCGCCGCCGACGAGTACCGCCTGCTTACCGCCGTGCTTGGCCGTGAACCCAGCCTCACCGAGCTCGGCATCTTCTCGGTGATGTGGTCGGAGCACTGCTCCTACAAATCCTCGCGCGTCTGGCTCAGGCAGCTGCCGACCGACGGCCCGCAAGTGATCCAGGGCCCGGGCGAGAATGCGGGCGTGGTCGATCTCGGCGACAGGCAGGCGGCCGTGTTCAAGATGGAGAGCCACAACCACCCCTCCTATATCGAGCCCTATCAGGGGGCCGCCACCGGGGTGGGAGGGATCATGCGCGACGTGTTCACCATGGGCGCGCGGCCCATCGCCAATATGAATGCCCTCCGATTTGGCGCACCTGACCACCAAAAGACCCGCCATCTCGTTGCGGGCGTGGTCTCAGGGATCGGCGACTACGGCAATTGCATGGGGGTGCCCACCGTGGGCGGCGAGACCAATTTCGACCCACGCTACAACGACAACATCTTGGTCAATGCCATGTGCGTCGGGCTCGTGGATACCTCCCGCATCTTCAAATCGGCGGCGAAGGGCGTGGGCCTTCCCGTGGTCTATGTCGGCTCCAAGACGGGTCGCGACGGCATTCACGGCGCCACCATGGCGTCTGCGGAGTTCGACGAGGCCTCCGCCGAGAAGCGGCCCACGGTGCAGGTGGGCGACCCTTTCACCGAGAAGCTCTTGCTCGAAGCGTGCCTGGAGCTGATGCAGGAGGACGCGATTGTCGCCATCCAGGACATGGGGGCGGCCGGTCTCACCTCCTCCTCCGTGGAGATGGCCGACAAGGGCCAGGTGGGCATCGAGCTCGATCTCGACCAGGTGCCGACCCGCGAGGAGACCATGACCGCGTATGAGATGATGCTGTCGGAGAGCCAGGAGCGCATGCTCATGGTGCTGAAGCCCGGCGCCGAGAGCGCCGCCCGGCGCGTGTTCAGCAAGTGGGGGCTCGACTTCGCGATTGTGGGCCGCACCACGGATACGGGCAGGCTCGTCGTCCGCCATGGTGGCGTCCTCCAAGCCGACATCCCGCTGTCGGCGCTCGCGCATGCGGCGCCCGTCTATAAGCGCCCCTGGACGAGGAAGCCCGCGCCCGTGGCGACCGCGCCCGAGGACGTGCCGGCGCCGAACAGCCTGCTCGGCGCGCTCGAGGACATGATGGGGTCGCCGCATCTCTGCTCGCGGGCGTGGATCTGGGAGCAATATGACCACATGGTCATGGCCGACACAGTGCAGCGGCCGGGCGGCGATGCCGCGGTGGTGCGCGTACATGGCACGGAGAAAGGTTTGGCGATCTCCTGCGACGTGACGCCCCGCTATTGCGCGGCGGATGCGCACGAAGGGGCAAAGCAAGCGGTCGCCGAATGCTGGCGCAATCTGACCGCTGTCGGCGCGGACCCGCTCGCCATCACCGACTGCCTGAATTTCGGCAATCCCGAGCGGCCGGAGGTGATGGGCGAGCTCGTCGAGGCGATCGAAGGGATGGCTGAGGCGTGTCGGGCGCTGTCCTTCCCCGTCGTCTCCGGCAATGTCTCGCTCTATAATGAGACGAACGGCATCGCCATCCCGCCGACGCCGGCGGTCGGCGGCATCGGACTCATCCCAGACATCCGTGAGATGGCCCGCATCGCGCTTGAGCGAGACGGCGACGCGCTGATCCTCGTTGGGGCCGAGGCCGGTCATCTTGGCCAGTCGCTTTACCAAGAGATCATCACAGGCCGAGCCGAAGGTGCCCCTCCTCCCGTCGATCTCGCATCCGAGCGGCGCGCCGGCGACTTCGTCAGGGCACTGATCCGGCAGGGTCGCGTCTCTGCCGTGCACGACGTCTCCGATGGCGGGCTGCTGGTGGCGGTCGCCGAGATGGCGCTTCCCGGCGGTCTCGGCGTCGAGCTCGACGCGGCGCCGCAAGGGCTCCCAGCCCATGCCGTCTGGTTCGGCGAGGATCAGGGGCGCTACGTCGCCTCAACGGCACCCGGCGAGATTGCGCACATCCTCGCAGACGCGGCAAAGGCGAAGATTCCTGTCCGCGTCATCGGCAGTGTCGCGGGGGATGCCTTGAAACTTCCAGGCGAAGCGCCACTTTCGCTTGCTGCCCTGCGCAGCGTCCATGCGCGCTGGTTGCCGCACTTCATGGGCGGAAGCTAGAATCGCGCGGGCGTAAAGAGGAGACTATCCGATGGCCATGGCGGCTCACGACATCGAGCAACTGATCAAGGAGCACTTTCCCGACGCGCGGGTCAGCATCGACGATCTTGCGGGCGACGGCGATCACTATGCGGCGAGTGTGGTGTCGGAGGCCTTTCGCGGCAAGACGCGACTGCAGCAGCACCAGATGGTTTATGATGCGCTGAAGGGCCATATGGGTGGGGCGCTGCACGCGCTTGCGCTCAAAACTTCAGCGCCTTCCTAAGGGAGATACACAGGATGAGCCAACAAGAGATTCAGGACTGGATCGGCCGCGAGGTCGCGACCAACGACGTCGTGCTGTTCATGAAAGGCACCAAGGACATGCCGCAATGCGGCTTCTCCATGCAGGTCGTGCAGATCCTGAACCATCTCGGCGTCGACTTCAAAGACATCAATGTGCTTGAGAATCTGAGCGTGCGCGACGGCATCAAGGCCTTCTCCAACTGGCCGACGATCCCGCAGCTCTACGTCAAGGGCGAGTTCATCGGCGGCTGCGATATCGTCCGAGAGATGTTCCAGGCAGGCGAGTTGCAGGAGCTGTTTAACGCCAAGGGCATTGCGCATAATCAGCAGACCCTGACGGCATAGGGTCGCTTGCGAGAACCACCCTCAATGATTCCAGTCCACTTCGTGCAAACTGCGCCTTTCGAGGTCTGCACGAAGATAGGGGCGCGAGTTCGGCAACTGCAATTGCTCCTATGGCTTGCCCCTGCCAATTCAATGCGCTCCCGACCCATGGCAACTGCCGGGGCTTGGCCGTGTTCGACATCGAAGAAGGCTTCCACGGCACCACCCGGCTTGACGGGCTAAAGGCCGCCGGGATTTTTCGCTGGCCAGGCGCCATTCACGAGGGCGAGCGCGTGCACATCGTCGATCGACGCGCGACGCCCGCGCAGCGCGAGGCGCTGTTCCGCATCCTGACCGGCGAGGATACCAATCCGTGAGCGACGGTGTTCCAGATCTTCTCCGCCACTTGCGACACGATGCACGAGCCGATCGTGGCGGATATCGCATTCGAGCTCGACATCGACGCCCGCACCGCTAAAGCCCGCATCGATGGCGTCGTTGAGATGCGCGGCGCGCCGATCCTGAACCCGATCACCGAGGCCGAGCACCGGGTGCGCATCGAGCAGCCGAACGGCTTCGAATTCGCGGTGGCGGAGATCGGCCGGGGCTGGGCGAAGACGAGCGGACTGATCAGCTTCGAGCTCACCGACACCTACGGCCAGTTTGCCCGCATCCATCTCTGCCAGCACGGCATGGTACGCTGAGCATGATGCCTGCGGCCGCGCTCGGGGCATTGGTCAAGCGCGACGCCGCTATCGTCCTTGCCGCCCTCATTACGCTCACGCTGCTTGCGTGGCTCGTGCTACTTGCCGGCGCAGGTACGGGCATGGGATCCCTTCGCTATGAGCGGATGGCTGCTGCCCGCGGGAGCACCGGCGCAGAGCGGGCTCTGGACTTCGGCCTACTGGCTCATCGCCTTCTGCATGTGGGCCGTGATGATGGTCGCCATGATGCTGCCAAAGCGCCTCACCCATGGTGCTGCTTTATGCGCGCGTGGCGCGGCAGGCGGAGCGTAAGGGGCAGATTCAGAACGCCGCGGCCTGTATCGCCGCCTTTGCCACCGGTTATCTCACTTTGTGGATTCTTTTCAGCGCCTTTGCCGTCGCCGCTCAGTGGGCGCTGGAGCATTCCGGCGCCATGTCCGGAATGACGGTGCTGCGCAGCCGGGCGGTTGCGGGCGGCCTACTGATCGCGGCGGGCCTGTACCAACTCACGCCCTTGAAGGAGAGCTGCCTTGCCCATTGCCGGTCGCCGGCCGAGTTCCTTGCCGCGCATTGGCGCGGAGGCGTGCCGAGCGCCTGGCGCATGGGGCTTGGCCATGGCGTCTATTGTCTGGGCTGCTGCTTTGCGCTGATGCTGCGCGTCCCGCTCGGGGTGTTGCTGATGATTGCTGGGGCCGCGTTGATCGCAGGCGTCTGACGGCTAGCGCGAGTAGAACTCGATAACGAGGTTCGGCTCCATCATCACCGGATAAGGCACATCCCTCAGCGTCGGCGACCGGAGCAGCTTCGCCGTCATCTTGGCGTGATCGACCTCCAGATAATCGGGCACGTCCCGCTCGCCGCTTTGTGCCGCCTCGAGCACCATGCCGACATCCTTGGCCTTGTCGCGCACCTCGACCACGTCGCCTTCGCGGCAGCGGAAGCTCGGGATCGTCACGCGCCGGCCGTTGACCCGCACATGGCCATGGGACACGAACTGCCGCGCGGCGAACACGGTCGGCACGAATTTGGCGCGGTAGACGATGGCATCGAGCCGCCGCTCCAGGAGCCCGATCAGGTTCTCACTGGTGTCGCCCTTGAGCCGCGCTGCCTCGCCGTAGATCGACTTGAACTGCTTTTCGGTGATGTTGCCGTAATAGCCCTTCAGCTTCTGCTTGGCGCGGAGCTGCTGGCCGTAGTCGGAGAGCTTGCCGCGACGGCGCTGGCCGTGCTCGCCGGGCCCGTATTCACGCTTATTGTAAGGGCTCTTCGGCCGGCCCCAGATATTCTCGCCGAGCCTGCGGTCGATCTTGTGCTTCGCGTTGATCCGTTTCGTCATCTAGAGCTCCAAAGCCGAATTCGAGCTGCCCGCGGCTCTCGCCCGCGCGCATGCTCCCAAATCTGTCGTGATGAGGGCAAAAGCCGCATGGGGCATTGCCTTCGAGCGCTTCTAGCCGTCGCAGGCCGAAAGCGCCGCCCGGCGCTCTGTTACACGCGAATGCGTGAAAGTGTCAATTAGCGCCGCCGGCCACCGGGGCCGGCGTCGCGGCCTGTGACGCCGCCGGGGCCGGGGTCGCGGCCTGTGGCGCCGCTGGGGGCGCGGACTGGACGTAGGCCCCAATCGCCTGGGTAACCTTCTCCTTCTGCTCGGGCGAGCAGCTGAGCTTTTTGCCCGTAATCGTCGTCGCCGGGCCTTCGGTTGCTTTGGCTGCGGCCTCGCCGCTCGTGCCTGGGGGTTGCGCCTTGCCTTGGTCGTCTGCCGCCTGCTCGGTGATTTTGACGTTACCGGCAAAGTAGGAAGTCGCAAAGGTGTGCAAGGCCTTGATGAACATCATCTGATCCGTGTTCCAGACCTTGCGCGCCCTCTCTCCACGGATCAGCGTTTCGTAATTGGCCTTCTCCAGCTCGGGCAGGTTGCAGGCCTCGGCATAGGCCGAGCGCGTGGCCACCCGGATTACGCTGCGCGCATCCTCGATGGGGATGAGATATTTGTTCGGGTCCGACTTATCGAGCTTGATCATGGCCCCGCTGCTGTCCGGAATCTGGTCCGGCAGGATCGACAGGGCAAAGGTAGACATCACGCGCACGGCGCTGTCGCTCAGCTTGTCCTTGGGCGCATCTGCGGGGGCATCCGGCGTCTTGGTGCGTTTGCCGAGCTCCTCGGCGACGGTTCTGACGCCGGTCTGGTCTGCGGCTCTCAGCGGCCCGCCAGTGAGGAGCGGCAGCGCTGCAATTGCCGCAGCCGCACTCCACTGAATCCAACCAACTCGCATCAATTGCCCCTCTCCCTGCGGTGCCCGAAAGCTAGCCATCCTCGAAGGCCATCGCAATAGGAGAAACGGGGCGGAACTATGGCCCCTCAAGACCTTGGCGGCTTGGGGCGGCTGAGCGCAGCCACGATGCCGCGCCAGGTGCGCACGTCCTGCTCGGTTGCGCCCATGCGATGGAACATGTTGCGAATGGCGCGGACCATGGTCGGACGCTTTTCGGGGGGCCGCAGGAAGCCTGACCGGTCGAGCTCGCCTTCAAGATGCTTGAACAGACCGAGCAACTCGGCGCGGGTCGCTGCGGGCGTGCCTGCGTGGGAAAGTCCCTCTATCGCGGGGCCGTCGCATTGCGTAACGCGCCGGAGCGGCGGCGTTGGCCCTTGTGCCTGCAACCATTCATAGCCCAGCAGCAGCACCGCCTGGGGGAGGCTCAAAGAGGCGAAGGATGGATCTACCGGCGCGGTGATGATGGCGTCGGCCAGGGCGAGCACGTCGTTGTCGAGCCCACTCCGCTCCGGGCCGAACAGCACGCCAGTGCGCTCCCCCCTCTCTCCCCTCGCGGCAAGCTCGCTGGCCGCATGCTCGGGGGTCAGCACCGGCTTCACCATGCCCCGCGGCCGCGCCGTGGTGGCGAGCACGAAGTTGAGGTCACCAATGGCTGGCTCGAGGCTCGAATAGAGCGTGGCCGCACCGATGATGCCGTCAGCGCCGGCCGCGGCCGCAAGGGCCTTTGCATTAGGCCAGCCGTCGCGGGGAGCGACGAGGCGAAGCTCGGTGAGTCCGAAATTGGCCATGGCACGGGCGGCGAAGCCGATATTCTCGCCAAGTTGCGGCTCGATGAGAACGATCGCGGGCGCCAATCTCGTGGCGCTCGGACAGCTCCTGCCGCCCGCGCGGGAACGGGCAGGTCTTGGCACTTTCGCCTTGCTTCCCATCCGGCTCGCGTTTTCGGCCCTCGCTTTCATCATCGCAAACACGATGCTATAGGGGGCGCTTGGCCGCAATGGCGACCAAAAACCAAGGGCGCGACGCCGACCGACATTCCCGCCGGAGACCTCCGTTGAACAAAATCGTGGTGAAGAACCCCGTCATCGACCTGGACGGGGATGAGATGACGCGGGTCATCTGGCAGCTGATCAAGGACAAGCTCATCAAGCCCCATCTCGACCTCGAGCTCCGCACGTACGACCTGTCCATCGAGAACCGTGACCTGACCAACGATCAGGTCACGCTCGAAGCCGCCTACGCCATCAAGGAGTGCGGCGTCGGCGTCAAATGCGCGACCATCACCCCAGACGAGGCTCGGGTGAAGGAGTTCGGCCTCAAGCAGATGTGGAAGTCGCCGAACGGCACCATCCGCAACATCCTGGGCGGGGTTATTTTCCGCGAGCCGATCATCTGCCGGAATGTGCCGCGTCTCGTCCCCGGCTGGACCAGGCCCATCGTCATCGGCCGCCACGCCTTTGGCGATGTGTACCGCGCAACAGACTTTCGCGTGCCCGGAAAGGGCAAGCTCACCATCAACTTCTTGGGCGAGGACGGCACGCACATCGAGCATGAGGTGCACGAATTCAAGGGCAGCGGCGTGGCGCTTGCCATGTTTAATCTCGACGATTCGATCCGCGACTTCGCCAAGGCCACCTTCAATTATGCGCTCACCCGCAATATGCCGGTGTATCTCTCGACCAAGAACACCATCCTCAAGGCCTATGACGGGCGCTTCAAGGATATCTTCGCCGAGGTGTTCGACGCGGAGTTCCGCGAGGCGTTCTCCGCCCGCGGGCTCACCTATGAGCACCGCCTGATCGACGACATGGTGGCGGCGTCGCTGAAATGGTCGGGCGGCTATGTCTGGGCCTGCAAGAATTATGACGGCGACGTGCAGTCCGACACGGTGGCGCAAGGCTTCGGCTCGCTCGGGCTGATGACGAGCGTGCTGATGACGCCGGACGGCAAGACGGTATTGGCCGAGGCCGCGCACGGCACCGTCACCCGCCATTACCGCCAGCACCAGCAGGGGCGGGCGACCTCGACCAATGCCACCGCCTCGATCTTTGCCTGGTCGGGCGGGCTCAAGCATCGCGCCAAGCTCGACCACAATGCCGAACTCGCCCGCTTTGCCGAGACGCTGGAGCAAGTTGTGGTCGGCACCATCGAGGCCGGCTTCATGACCAAGGACTTGGCGCTGCTGGTCGGCGCCGAGCAGGCCTGGCTTTCGACCGCGGGCTTTCTCGACAAGATCGATGAGCAGCTCCGCCGGGCAATGGCCGACCGCGCCGCCGCGTAAGTTACTGAACTGACGGAATTTTACTGAGCTTCCGCTTCGCCTGTCTCTTGCGGGCGGCGGATCCGGGGCGAGCGTTTCGCACCGCCCCGCCCCTCGTGGCCCGCTCGTTCTCGCGCGCTCGCTCCTTCGCCACAGACTTCATGTGCTGGACGATCTCGGGGTGCCGGCGGCTGAGACGCGCAGACCCTCGCTGTCCAGCACATAGACGCGACAGGGCGTGTCGGCGACGACATCGTGCTTGTGACGGCGCCGCTCGAGCAGCGCCATCTCGAAGTCGCCTTCGAGCAACTTGATCGGCCGTCCGGGCACCACGCAAACCGTTTCGCCGCCCACTTCGAGGATATCATGAACCTTGATCCGCCAGCTGTGCCAGGCGGCCTTGAAGCTCATCGTCAAGCGTGTCCAGCGCGGCGCTTTGAGCCGGTGTCGGCGGTGGCGCTATCGCCGCCGCCCGCTAAGATCCGCGCCGCGATGGCATCAAGCGCGGCATCGGCGCGGGCGCCGTCCGGACCTCCGGCCTGAGCGAGATCGGGGCGCCCGCCACCGCCCTTGCCGCCAAGCGCCTCGGCGCCGGCGCGGGCGAGCTCGATGGCGTTGTAAGACGTTGTAAGATCGTCGGTGACGCCAACGACGAGGCCAGCCTTGCCCTCCGTCACGCCGATGATGGCGACGATGCCCGAGCCTAATTGCCGCTTGGCGTCATCGACGAGGCCGCGCAGATCCTTCGGCGCCACGTCTTGCAGAATGCGGGCGAACAACTTGACGGGCCCGAGGTCGCGGATCGCAGAAGCGCCGCCGCCCGACGTGCCTGCCCCCAGCGCGAGCTCGCGTTTCGCCTCGGCGAGCTGGCGCTCGAGCTTGCGGCGCTCCTCGACGATGGCAGCGAGGCGCTGGATCATCTCGTCCGGCCCGACCTTCAAGAGCTCCGCCGCCTCGCGCACCCGCTCATCTTGGGTGGCGAGATAGGTCCTCGCGCCCTCGCCCGTCAGCGCCTCGATGCGGCGCACGCCCGAAGCGACCGCGCTCTCGCTGACGATCTTGAGCTGGCCGATATCGCCCGTACGCCGCACATGGGTGCCGCCGCAAAGCTCGATGGAATAAGCGTGCGCTGCCCTGCGGCTCTGCTCGCTCCTGCCCATGCTGATGACGCGGACCTCGTCGCCATATTTCTCGCCAAACAAAGCGAGCGCGCCATGCGCGATCGCCTCGTCCGGGCGCATCAGATGCGTGTGTACGGGCTCATTCTGCAGGATCATGGCATTGGCGAGGTCTTCCACCCGCCGGATCTCGTCATGGGTCATGGGGCGTGGATGGGAGAAATCGAATCTGAGCCGGCCGGGCTCGACAAGAGAGCCCTTCTGCGCCACGTGCTCGCCCAGCACCTCCCGCAGCGCCTCGTGCAGGAGGTGGGTGGCGGAATGATTGGCCCGGGTCGCGGTGCGGCGCGCATGATCGACGTCGAGCGCCACGACCTCTCCAAGCTTCAGCGTGCCGCTCTCAAGCACCCCCATATGGAGGAAGAGGCCGCCGAGCTTTTTCTGCGTGTCCTGGACCACGAAGCGCGCGCCTTGGGCAGTTGTGCCTTGGGCACCCGTGGCCAGCCCGCGGTCGCCGACCTGCCCGCCCGATTCGCCGTAGAACGGCGTCTGATTGACGATCACCGCGCCCCGTTCGCCCGCCTTCAGCTCGGGCACGCGCTTGCCGTCCTTGACGAGCGCCAGGATCTCGCCGGAGGAGGTCTCGGCGTCGTAGCCCAGGAATTCGGTGGCGCCCAGTTCTTGCTTCAGCTCGAACCACAAGCTCTCGGTCGCGGCCTCTCCGGAGCCCGCCCAGGACTTCCTCGCCTCGACGCGCTGGCGCTCCATGGCGGCAGCAAAGCCCTTGGTGTCGACGCTGATGCCGCGGGCCTTCAGCGCGTCCTCGGTGAGATCGAAGGGGAAGCCATAGGTATCGTAAAGCTTGAAGGCGATCTCGCCCGGAAGCATGGCGCCTCGCGCGAGCCCCTTCGTCGCATCGTCGAGCAGGCGCAAGCCCCGCTCCAACGTGTCGAGGAAGCGGGTCTCCTCGAGCTTCAGCGTCTCGATGATGAGGCTCGAGCCCCGCTCAAGCTCGGGATAGGCGCGGCCCATCTCGCCGACCAGCGCCGGCACGAGGCGATAGAGCAGCGGCTCCTCGGCGCCCAGGAAGTGGGCGTGGCGCATGGCCCGGCGCATGATGCGGCGGAGCACATAACCCCTGCCCTCGTTCGACGGCAGCACACCATCGGCGACGAGGAAGGCGGAGGCACGCAAATGATCGGCGATGACGCGGTGGCTTGGGCGCGGCTCGCCCTTGGCCGGCACCCCGGTCAAGGAGACCGACGCCGCGATCAGCGCCTTGAACAGATCGATGTCGTAATTGTCATGCGTGCCCTGCAGCACCGCCGCGATGCGCTCGAGCCCCATGCCGGTGTCGATGGAGGGAAGCGGCAGGGGCTCGCGCTTGCCGCCCGCGAGTTGCTCATATTGCATGAATACGAGATTCCAGATCTCGACGAAGCGGTCGCTGTCGGCGTCGGCGCTGCCGGGGGGCCCACCGCGCAGCGTAGGCCCGTGATCGTAGAAGATCTCAGAGCAGGGTCCGCAAGGGCCGAGCTCGCCCATCGACCAGAAATTGTCCGCGCCAGCGATGCGGATGATCTTCTCCTCGGGGAGCCCCGCGATCTTCTTCCACAGCGCCGCCGCCTCGTCGTCATCGGCAAAGACGGTGATCAGGAGACGCTTCTTGTCGAGCGCGAAATCCTTGGTGAGCAGCTCCCAGGCAAGGGCGATCGCCCGCTCCTTGAAATAATCGCCGAAAGCGAAATTGCCGAGCATCTCGAAGAAGGTGTGGTGGCGGGCGGTGTAGCCCACATTGTCGAGGTCGTTGTGCTTGCCGCCGGCGCGGACGCATTTCTGGGCCGTCGCCACGCGCGGAAAGCTCGGTCTCTCCGCCCCGGTCAGCACGTTCTTGAACTGCACCATGCCGGCATTGGTGAACATCAGCGTCGGATCGTGGCGCGGCACGAGCGGGCTCGACGGCAGGATCTGATGATCGTAGCGCTTGAAGAAATCGAGGAAGCCCGCACGGATGGCATTGACGCTTGTGTTGTTAACGCTCGTGCTTGCGAGGCCCGAGTCGTTCGCGCCCGTGTCCTTAACACTCGTGTCGTTCATGCTTTTGCGGCTGACCTTCTTCTTGCCCACCGTCGCACGGGCGACCTTGGTTTGTTTGGCGCTGGTCTTTTTGGCTGAGCTCATGGCAGCGAAGCAGAGAGGCCTCTCAACGCGAGCGAGGCTACGCGAAGAACGCAAACGAATCCTAGCCGATTCGGGCGCCTACCGAGCACCGACGGCGCCGCTTCCGCAAGTAGGAGACGGCCAGGGACCCGCGCCAGACATAGTGTGGGGAAGGGAGACTGTCCAGCGCTAGGCCGACGCTGTGCCGGCTTTCGTCGCCGCGGAAGTGAAATGCCGTCATTGCCGGGCGCGTCCCAGCCATCAACAACGATCCGGAGGAGCCTTAAGCACGTTGGGTGCATCCTCGGGTCACGCCCGAGGGCCAGGCCAAGGCAACCTGATGTCTAGCGGATAGTTGTCGAGGGTCTTACCCTCGCCTGCCCCGCCTTGCGGCCGCCCCGCCGGCGAGCGGCGAGACGGTGCCGTCGCCATCGGCAAAGCCCGGCATGTTGTCCTCGGCCTCGCCCTCGGGCGCCTCGCTCGCGCCTTCCAAAATCTGTCCGGCGAGCAGGCCCGCATTCTGGCGGATGGCGCGCTCAATCCGCTCGGCGATTTGCGGCTTCTCCCTGAGATAGGCCTTGGCGTTCTCGCGACCCTGGCCAATGCGTTCGCTATCGAAGGAGAACCAGGACCCCGACTTCTCCACGATGCCGGCCTTCACCCCAAGATCGACGAGCTCGCCCGTCTTGGAGATTCCCTCGCCATACATGATATCGAACTCGATCTGCTTGAAGGGGGGCGCCACCTTGTTCTTCACCACCTTGACGCGGGTCTGGTTGCCGACCACCTCCTCGCGCTCCTTGATGGCGCCGATGCGGCGGATGTCGAGCCGCACCGAGGCGTAGAATTTCAGGGCATTGCCGCCGCTCGTGGTCTCCGGCGAGCCGAACATCACCCCGATCTTCATGCGGATCTGGTTGATGAAGATGACCATGCAGCGGGATTTGGAGATCGACGCTGTCAGCTTGCGCAGGGCCTGGCTCATCAGCCGCGCCTGGCTCCCCGGGAGCTGGTCGCCCATCTCGCCTTCGAGCTCGGCCTTGGGTGTGAGCGCCGCCACGGAATCCACCACGAGCACGTCGATGGCGCCGGAGCGCACCAAAGTGTCGGTGATCTCAAGCGCCTGCTCACCGGTGTCAGGCTGGGAGATCAGGAGGTTCTCGAGATCGACCCCGAGCTTCCGCGCATAGATCGTGTCGAGCGCGTGCTCGGCATCGATGAAGCCGCAGATGCCGCCCCGCTTCTGGGCCTCGGCCACGACATGCAGCGCAAGCGTGGTCTTGCCGGAGGATTCGGGCCCATAAATCTCGACGACGCGGCCGCGCGGGAGTCCGCCAATACCGAGCGCAATATCGAGGCCGAGCGAGCCCGTGGAGATCGCCTCCACCTCTACCGCCTTCTCGTTCTGGCCGAGCCGCATGATGGAACCCTTGCCGCAATTTCGCTCGATCTGCGAGATCGCAGCCTCAAGCGCCTTCTCTCTGTCCATCCCGCCTCCTTCGACGACACGAAGGCTCGATTGCAACATGGCCGTTCTCCCTTATTTCACAGGCCCGCCAATCCTGGCAAATGCTGGCTTAAGCATGCCCCCGAGGCCCATAGGGCTGCTGCTGCCGCTCCGTTCGGGCGACGTGGGAGCAGTGTACATGCTTTGTTCTCCGTTCGCAATCTGTTCTTTAAGCGTTGACGGGTGCTGTCCCAATTAGGACAGTACCAGAACGTGCGTGTTTTGAAGCTGCTTCAGTATAAAGAGGCCGCCGACTGAGGCGGCCTCTCTAATGTTGGTTGGACCGCCTAATAGCGGTAGCGATAACCGTACCCGCCGCAAGGAGCGCACCCGCAGCGCCCATACGGGCCGCAGACCCAGGTACGCCCCCATGGGCAACGAGGACCTGGTCCGCCACAACCCACTCTTTCGATAGGTAAGTAATTCCTTGCGGGGGCAGTTCCAGCCAATGGTGTTGCTTGAGCACTCCAAGCTAAAACTCCGGCGACTAAGAGTGCAATTGTCGCCGCAAAGGCAATCGCCACTTTGCGCATCTCTCTTCCTCCCTGGATTTGTGGAACAACGGCCTTCGATAGCACAAAATGCGAATTAGGACACTCAGCCTCAAATTAGGACAGCACCCACGTTCTCGATGACGCGGCAGACTGCATTGCCCTTGCGACTGACAGCCCCCACAACGGGGATTTTGCCAGAACCTACGCCGCCAGTTCCACCGCCACCGCCGCGCTTGTCCCAATGCCGGTTCTTGGCGAGACCGCCCACGAAGGTCTCATCGACTTCGACAATTCCGCCGAGCTTTGCGGCAGGCTCATCGGCAAAGAGAGCGGCCCTGATACGGTGAGCCATGTACCAAGCGGTGCTGTACGAACCAAACCCCATGTAACGGTGAATCTGGCGTGCGCTAATGCCCTTCTTACTGGTGAGCATCAGATGAATGACGCGAAACCAGTCGCGGAGCGGCTTATTCGTGTTCTCGAAGATCGTCCCGGCAATGACAGAGAACCGATAGCCGGTGGAACCTCCGGGGGCGCACTTAGTGCATTGCCAGTGCCAAGCACGCGATGGCAAGTCATAGACGGCAGGATTGCCACAACGCGGACACCGGACACCTTCAGGCCACCTGCGGGCTTTCAAATAGGCTTTGCAGGCATCCTCATTGGGAAACATCGTCTCGAATTGGGCGACGGTGAGCTGGTGGATTTGACGGGGCTGTTTGGAGCGAGGCATGGATAATTCCTCAAATATCAAGGCCGCAGGTATGGCACCGAAGAACGTCGCCAGGAATAGGCGTAAGGACAGATCGCTTTTCGTGCTCAATCCAACAACGGGGGCATTGGTAGTCAGGCCCGATCTTGAGCACAAAGTTGAGAAGGCGATCATGCGCGAGGTTCAGCGCATTAAGCTTCGCCTTTATTTCCAATTGGTGCGCCTCTATTTCCTCAAACTCACGCTGAAGGCTAGAGGCTCGCTGTTGCGCGTTCGCTACTATCTCAGCGGCTACCACCCTGATTTGGCTAGCAAGCGTCATGGCATCCCATCCGTTCGTAAGATGCATATATGCCAATGACCATCTTATGTCAAGTACCGGATCATCGCCCATGTCAAGTGCATAATTCCCCTAATTAGGACAGCACCCGGTGTTGAGCCGAATTAAACGCTGAGTGCCTTAATTCGCGTTTTGTGCTATCGCGAATCCGTCACGTTTTTTCCAAAACGAAGGAGGGAAAGGGAATGCGCAAAATCACCTTCGTAGCAACAATGGCACTCTTATTGGCCGGAGCCTGGGCCTGGAATGCTCAAGCCGCTCCGACTGCATCTGCGCTGCCTCCTGCAACGCACTACTCACCTATCGAAAAGGTCGCCTGCGGTGGTCCAGGTCCTCGTTGCCCATGGGGGCGTACCTGGGTCTGCGGTCCCTATCGATGCGGGTGCGCCCCGTGCGGGGGTTATTGGCGCCCCTGGCGCTATTAGGCTATCCAACGAGGCCGCCTCGCTCGGCGGCCTCGTTTTTGTCCCGTTGGGTCGCCTTGATAGATCGGCTTGATGCTTCCCTTCAGAAGCTCGAGCGACACCTCGCGGTCCTTCTCTGGCCACACATCGCCCGATTTCGGAAGGCGAAGCCAGCACGCCGCGGATGAGCGGGTCAACGTCCGCCGGGTGCTGTCCTTCGACTGTCCTAAATTGTACGCTTTTCTCGGCTATCCGTGCTTGTGCCAAACTAAGGAGGCAATTACGCGCTTGCTCGTACTCGCTGCTCTCGCCGTGTCCCCGTCTTCGTGGCTATCCCCCCCCAGTGACATGCCGTGGTCTGTGCCCGGGGTGTCCGTCCGCGCCGGTTGCGCCGGGCCCCGTGGCGCCCTAGTCGTGCGTCGTCCGGTCGTCGTTTGCCACACTGTCATCGTGAACGGCGTGCGCGTGCGCCGTTGCGGGTAAGGCTAAGGGGAAATCGCCGCCATTCTCCTTGTCATTGCGCCAGCTTTTAGCCTTAAGAGAATGATCCGAAGCAGGCCGAGCCAGAGGGTCACGAGCAGGAGATAACTCCACAGCTTAAGCCGGGTGTAGACCGCGGCAATCGTGTCTTTTATCATCGACCAAGGCCAAGCGCTGCGGCACTGGGTGGACATAAGAGTAGGGACGGCCAGCCGCAAGCAACCGCTGCAACTGAAGGTCGCAGGGATGCAACCGCGTGCGGTCAAGCCAGGCTTACCAGAATCAGCGGCAAGAGCCGACCCCATGCTTCAAGGCTCGGGCGGCCTACAGCGCCGCACAGCTCAGGACGCTAAATTAAGCCCAGCGCGAGCAGCGTCAGTGGCGGTTGGCGGCGAGGCTATTGGCCGGGTGGCGCGCGTCCCCGCGGCGGTTCTGCCGCCGCACATAAGTGATGGTGGCGTCAGGGCGCTCGGCCTTGACCTTGAGGGCGGCGATTAGCGCGTCTTCCGCATCGACGGCGACGCGGTGCGCTTTGCCCTTGGCCCGGAGGCCAACCGTGAAATGCGATATCACCTGGCACCTTCCGCATGCGAGCATAGCCAATTGCGAGCATAGCCAATAAAGGCGCTCGCGGATACGTCTCAGCTGTTGGCCGGTGTGGCCCCGACTTTTTCGCCGGTCGGCAGGGGCGAAGATGGAGCCGCGGCGCGATCAGCATCGCCCATGACCGCCTCGCGGTAGCCGAAGCGATCGATATAGGGGCGCAAGCGCTCGATGACTTTCCGTTTCAGCACAGGCGGCAGCTCGTATTCGGAAATGCGGTGCTCGGCTTGCGCCTCCAAATAAACCCGCATGGGCCCCTCGGCGCGAGTGAAATCGCCGATGCCGAGGCGGGCATAGATGTCGCGCATCGCGGCGATCGGGTCCTTGACCAGGTCCTCGTAGCGCAGCTCGATCAGGCGGCCAGGCGGGATGAGGTGGCGATCCGCCTCGTAAGCCTCGGTAAGCCGCACGAACATGTCGAGCACATAGTCGTCGAGCCAGCTGTCGAGATAGGGCGGGTTGTGGATCCCTTGCGTCGAATAGAGCGCGCGCCAGAGCTTCACCGTGGAGGGGAACACATCGAGCGGGTTGCGCGCGAGATAGATGAAACGCGCATCGGGAAAGAGCTTGGTCAAGAGCTTGAGTCGCGCGGCATTGGCCGGCGACTTCATCACCAGCGGCTTGCCGTGCTTCAGCATGAGCCGCCGGTAGAACCACATGAAGGCACGGGCCCACTTATTGCGCTCGGCTTCGGACAGGCCCTTGAAGTCGAGATAGTTGCTGTCGGCGGGGCCGAAGCGCGGCCAGGCCATGGTGAGATAGGGCGTGCCCTCCCCCAGCATCATCATGGCGAACTCTTCCTCCTGCGGCCGGTCGAAGCCGACCGGCACGTCGTCCTGCGGGCGCTTTTTCGGGAGCAGGATCTTGAACACCTTCGGCAGCGTGTTCTCGGTGAGCAGAAAGTGATGCGGGAAAAAGCATTCATAGGTGGTAGGAAAAGCAAGGCCCGGGTCGGAAGCGAACAAATCGTGCATCAGCGTCGTGCCGGTGCGCCAATGGCCCATGACGAAGATCGGCGGCTGATCAAGCGCGAAGCTCTCGGCGCGGCGGCGATATTTCGCCTCGCTGATCCAATAGAGCACCGAGTTCCACGGCACCCAGAGGAAGAAGGTCAAGACGTCGGGGATGCAGTTCAGCGTGAAGCTGTAGCGACCGCGTTTGAACAGCTTGAAAAGCGCTCCCAGCCGGAAGCCGTACCAGAAATAGACCAAGCGCCCGCCATAGCGGTGGATGGTGAGCGCCGGCAGCCGCGGCTTCCTGCGCGCCCGCCGGCGGAAGCCCGAATCGTCGTCGGACGGCTGTTTCTCGTAATCTGGCACGCGCGCGTCAAACTCCGTAGCGGCGACAACAAGGCTTGCACGGGTGTTAGCCGCGATCGGAGGCGAAAGGAAGCTTTTTGCGACGTCCGCCCGCGGGTAAAGCAGCGGGCCCTCAGCTCAGCCCTGCAGCGCGGCTTTCACAGCCGCGGCCAGCTCCTTTAGATCGAAGGGCTTCTGCAAGAACATGAAGTCCTCGTTATCGGAGAGGTTGCGGCGGAAGGCATCCTCGGCATAGCCCGAGATGAAGATGATCTTGAGGTCGGGCCGCTCGCTGCGCAGATGCTTCATCAGCGTCGGCCCGTCCATCTCGGGCATTACCACGTCGCTCACCACGAGATCGACGTCGCCATTGTGGCTCGAGAAGACGTCGAGCGCCTCGGCACCGGTGGTGGCCTCGAGCACATGATAGCCGCGCTGACCTAGCGCCCGCGCGGCGAAGCTGCGCACGGCGTCCTCGTCCTCGACGAGGAGCACGGTGCCACGGCCAGTCAAATCCCTCGGCGGCTCGCGCCGCGGTTGTTGCCGCGCAAGCTCGACCTCGCCCGCGACGTCCACGGCGCGCGGCAGACAGACACGCATGACGGTGCCTCTACCCTCCTCGCTCTCGGCGAAGATGTAGCCGCCCGTCTGCTTGACGATGCCGTAGACGGTGGAGAGACCGAGGCCCGTGCCGCGTCCGACCTCCTTGGTCGAGAAGAACGGCTCGAACATCTTCTGCATCACCTCGGGCGGCATGCCCGTGCCGGTGTCGCTCACCTCGATCAGCACATATTCGCCGGGTTGCACCCGATGCTGGCCGAGCTCGCGCGAGTCACGCTCACTGACATTGGCGGTGCGAATCACGAGCTTACCGCCCTTGGGCATGGCGTCGCGCGCATTCACCGCGAGGTTGATGATCACTTGCTCGAACTGGTGCAGGTCGGCCTTGACGGGCCACAGGTCGCCCCCGCTCTCGAGCTTCAGCTCGATATTCTCGCCGAGCAGCCGGCCGAGCAGGATCGACAACTCGGAGAGCACGTCGCCGAGCTGCAGGCGTTCCGGCCGCAAGGTCTGCTGGCGCGAGAAGGCCAATAGCTGGCGCACGAGGCCAGCAGCGCGGTTGGCGTTCTGCTTGATGTTCATGATGTCCTGGAAGGCAGGGTCGGTCGGGCGGTGGTTCATTAGCAGGAAGTCGGAAAAGCCGATGATCGCCGTCAGCATATTGTTGAAATCGTGGGCGATGCCGCCGGCGAGCTGGCCGACCGCCTGCATCTTCTGGCTCTGCGCGATTTGCATCTCGAGCGCGCGCTGCTCGGTCGTGTCGATGGCGTAGGCGATCGCCGCCTCACTCTCCCCTTCGGCCTGCTCGATGGGATTGAGGTAGACACGCCCGCTCCGCTCCTTATCGCCCTTGAAGGCAACGTCGATGGGCTCGATCAGCCCCTGTCCGGCAATGGCCGCGTCGAGCACATTGCGCAAAGCTATCGCCCCCTCTTCGTCGGCGAGGCTCGCCAGCATCACCTTGCGCGCTGGGACGCCATCGACCGCACGCCCGAACAACCGCACAAAAGCCGCGTTGGTGGCGCTGATGGCGCCCTCCCGGTCGACCGTGGCGATGGCGATCGGGGCCGAGTTGAACAGCCGCGCGAATCTGAGCTCGGCGGCGCCGGCTTCCTCGGGCTCGCCCGGGGCGCGATTGAGCACCAGCGCGTGGGCCAAGCCGCCATTGCCGCCATAGCGGGGCAGACGATGCAGGATCCGCACCGGGAGGGTTGTGCCGTCGGCCTTGACGAGGTCGATTTCGAAGCGGCGGGTCGCTCCCGGCGAGGTGCCGCGGCCGGCCCGCGCCAACAGTGCCGCCCCATCCTCCGACATGATCTCGGCGAGTTTGAGCGGCTTTCCCGCCACCTCAGCCAGATCGAGCCCGAGCCATTGGGCAAGCGTGGCGTTCAGATAGTCGATGGTGCCCTCGCCATCGGCGGTGAAGAAGCCAGCCGGAGCGTTATCGAGATAGGCGATGGCCTGCTGCACCTTCTCGAACCCCGCTTCCTGCCGTTCGCGGTCCGACGTGATCTCGTCAACCTGCCAGACCACGAGCCCACCTTTGCGGCCGGACCTCGGATCCGCCGGCATGGGTTGGACGGAGATGCGGAACCAGCGCGGCCGCACCCCCTCGTCCTCAGGAATCTCGCCGAGAGGAGGCAGACGGAATTCCTCCTTCCGCGCACGGCCTTGTTGCGCCGCGCGCGACAGGCGAAAGATCTGCTCGGCCAGATAGGCATTGCCGGCAAACGCCCGGTCTGGCGCCACCACCACCATATCTGCGTCGAGACCAAGGAGACTGCGATAGGCTTCATTGGCGTAAAGCACCCGGCCGCTCGCGTCGGCGATCAGCGCCCCTTGCGGCAGATTGTCGACGAAGGCCTTGGTGACGTCGTTGCGGGCGGGCGTCTGGCCGAAATGCAGAATGCCGACGGCGCCCGCAAACAGGCAAAACACGCCCACCACGGCAAGGCCCGCTAGGATGGCGAGGACGAAGGGCTCGGCCATCTCGCGCGACACCATGGCAAGGCCAACGGCGGCAACGGCAAGCCCGAGCGCGAGCAGGACGACGAGCCCGACGTTGCCGTCGCGTCCGGGGCGGTCGGCCACAGGCTCGACGTAGCGCATGGGAGCGTCGATGTCGGTCATGGTGCCAAGCTATCCGATTCGATTCGTCTTGAGCCGCAGATTGTGCCGCAGGCAGTGATGGGCCTGTGGGCGAGCGCGGCCGGCAGGTCGTGCCAATGCGCAGCTTGGGCGCGGAAACCCACCACAGAATCGACCATTGCGACCTCGAGTTTGGCTGTACCCCGCCCGGGCCTTCGTCATGCAGCCGTATGTCAGCTTACACGTCGGGCTGCGGGCCAGGGACACCCTTCGCGTGTCATATTGGCACCTTGGTTAATGGTTTATTAGGGGCCCGCCCGCAAGTCTTGCCCCGCAGTCGCGGAGGCCCCCCCGGTCGAGAGTGCAGATAAGTCTTCCATGCCCAACGACACCAACAGCATCATCCTCGCCGTCGCCGCCTTCCTGTTCGCTATCGCGCTCATCGCGCTCATGGTTTGGGCCTTCAAGACCTTCGTCACGACCGGAGGGCGGGGCGGCCATGGCTTCCTGCGGGCCCGCGACCGACGCCTGGCCGTCGTGGAAACCGCGTCGGTCGATGGGCGCCGCAAGCTCATTCTCATCCGGCGCGACGACGTCGAGCACCTGATCATGACCGGCGGCCCGGTCGACGTGCTGATCGAGACCGGCATCGAAGGACGCCGGCATTTTGAGCCGCCGCTCGAGGACGTGATCATCGCCCGGAGCGACACGCGCCCTGCCCCGGACTACGGCAAAAGCTGATCCCTTTTGGCAACGCCGGCAACCGCTTCACAATTGACAGTGACAAACCGGCCACGGTTGGTTTTGCTTGTGGCGCCCCGGAAGTTGCGCTAAACAGAGCATCCGAGCTTACGGCGGCCACGAGCTTTCGTGGCAGGCGGATGAGGTGACGCCGGTAATTTCAGCCGCTCGTGCCGTAAGAGCGCCGGTAGTTCCCTGCTAATGGTCCGACACCGACTGGCTTCGGCCAGTCATGTCAGTCCCCCAAACACTCCACTCCCCGCCCCAAAGCGGGGAGTTTTTTTATCCCCGTCGATTCGAAGTCGCGGTAGGCTTGCCGCATTCGGCGGTCAGAGCACGGCGTGCTTCGTCTCTTCCTACTTCTCGCCGCCATCGTCGCAGCCACCCCGTCCCGCGCCGGCGATTTGCCGGAGGGTTCGTCTATTTGCGCGACACCGATCCCACCATCCTGCAAGACATGCGCTATGCGACCGCGAACAATTTCGTCGGCAAGAAAGTGCCGGGCTACGAGGCGCCGGAATGCGTGCTGGTCAGGCAAGCCGCCGACGCGCTTGCGGCCGTGCAGGCGGAGCTGCGCGGAAAGCACCTCACGCTCAAGGTCTATGACTGTTATCGCCCGGCCCGCGCGGTCAAGGCCTTCGTCGATTGGGCCAAGCTCCCCCGACGATCCCAAAGCGAAGTCCACCTACTATCCCGAGCTGGAAAAGCGCGTCTTGTCTCCGGCCTATATCGCGACGGTCTCGGGCCATTCCCGTGGCGCCACGGTCGACCTCACCCTGGTGCCGCTCGACGCGACCGCAGAGCCCACGCCGCCCCCGACCGTGGCCGCGACCCCTGTACGCCGGCGTCTGGGATGCGCGCCCCCGACCGCAGCATCGACATGGGCACGAGCTTCGACTGTTTCGACGTGAAGGCGAACACGGACGCCGCAGGCCTCACGCCGAAGCAGCGGCAGAACCGGGCGATGCTGGTCGAAACCATGCGCCGCCACGGGTTCAAGAACTATGAGAAGGAGTGGTGGCACTACACGCTCGAAGGCGAGCCTTATCCTGGCACGATCTTCGGTTTCCCGATCGCCCCACGCGAGCGAAGCGAGCCGCAACAGGGCACGAAGAAATAGGGGATACGGCACCGAGCGCCTGGCGCCTCCAGCGGGCGCCTTATTCGTCGCGATAGACGCGCTCGCGCCGCTCATGGCGCTCCTGAGCCTCGACGCTCAAGGTTGCAATCGGCCGCGCATCGAGGCGCTTCAGGCTGATCGGCTCGCCCGTCTCCTCGCAATAGCCGTAGGTGCCCTCGTCGAGACGGCCAAGCGCGGCATCGATCTTGGCGATCAGCTTGCGCTGGCGGTCGCGGGCCCGAAGCTCGAGCGCGCGCTCGGTCTCGGAGCTCGCCCGGTCGGCAATATCGGCGTGCTGCGCCGATTCGTCTTGCAGGTGCTGCAGCGTCTCTTTCGTGGAGCGAAGGATCTCCTCGCGCCAAGCGAGCAGCTTGCGACGGAAATAAGCTCGCTGGCGCTCACTCATGAAGGGCTCGTCGTCGGAGGGCCGATAGTCACCGGGGAGTTTTCGCTTGGGTCGCATGAATGCCTCTGCCACACGCATGCTCTTTATGATCGGGCCAAACGGCCCCTCCTCTCTTGACCGGCTTCTGGCATGGATCCGCGACCCCCGCCGGGCTGCCCCGTATTTACGGAAGCGGAGCGCCAAGTCAAGCGAGCAGACGCGCTTGACAAAGATCCGCTGCGGGGCCAGCCGCCTTATTGCCGAAAGACAGATTCAGAGCTTGATTACAGGCGAATGACAGGCCGCTGACGGGCCTGTGAAAGGCCTCCGAAAGCCGGCTCTCTTCACGTCCCTTGCGGGGCTTGGGAGATCAAAATCGCCGTTGTCGAACCCGGATGGGGGCGTGAATTTTCCAGCGCTTGCGCTTGGGATCGGCGCTTGCGCTCACCAACTCTTCCGTCACCTTGCCCGTCGCGCTAAGAGGCACTTCGTACCAAGGCGCTTCGTGCCAAGGCGCTTCGCTCCAAAGGCTTCGCCTCGCAGCGCTCGGGCCACGACGCAAAAGGACATGCAGAGGCGTGCCGATCTCGACCCTCACCCAAGACGTCGCCTATGCCTTTCGCAATGTCGGCCACTTTGCCGCCGATCTCGTGCAGCCCACGATCCGGCTTGGCGTCACGGGCCTCGCGCGCTCCGGCAAGACCGTCTTCATCACCGCGCTCGCGCACAATCTCATCGCCGGCGGGCGCATGCCCTTTTTCGATGCCGTCGCGCAAGGGCGCGTGCTGCGGGCATATCTGGAGCCGCAGCCCGACGATCAAGTGCCGCGCTTCGATTATGAGCGGCACTTGGCAGACCTTACCGCGAGCCCGCCGCGCTGGCCGGAAAGCACACGGCGGATCAGCCAGCTCAGACTAGTGCTCGAATACAAGACGCAGAAATTCTGGAAGCGCCGGTTGGGCTACAATCGCCTCAATATCGACATCATCGACTATCCCGGCGAATGGCTGCTCGACCTGCCCCTGCTGCAACTCGATTACCGGCAATGGTCGCTCCACGCGCTTGAACAGGCCCAATCGGCAAGCCGCAAGGCGATCGCCAAGGCCGCGCTTGCCACAACCGATCCCGCGACGCCGGCAGACGAGGTCCTAGCCCAGCGGCTCGCCGATCTATTCAAGGCCTATTTGCGCGAGACACGAGCCGACAGTCACGCTTTTTCAACCTTGCCGCCGGGGCGTTTCCTGATGCCCGGCGATCTCGAAGGCTCGCCCGCGCTCACCTTCGCGCCGCTCGACGCGCATGGCGAGGAGAGCTTCCCGCGCGGATCGCTATGGGCGATGATGGTGCGGCGCTATGAAGCCTATAAAACCCATGTGGTGAGGCCCTTCTTCCGTGACCATTTCGCGCGCCTCGACCGTCAGATCGTGCTGATCGACGTGCTCGCCGCATTGAATGGCGGGCGGCCCGCGGTCGCCGATCTCGAGCGCGCCATGACCGAGATTCTCGAATGCTTCAGGACCGGCTCGAACAGCCTATGGTCGAGCCTGTTTGCACCACGCATCGACCGCATCGTGTTTGCGGCCACCAAGGCCGACCATCTTCACCAGAAGAGCCACGACCGGCTCGAGGCGATCCTCGCCGCGCTGACCGAGCAGGGAATGGGGCGGGCGCACTATGCGGGCGCCCAGGTCAAGGCGCTCGCGCTTGCCGCGATCCGGGCGACGCGTGAAGGCAATGCGAAGCGGAACGGCGAGGTGCTCCCTTGCATCGTCGGCTATCCGCTTCCCGGCGAAACCATCGGGCGGCGCCGCTTCGACGGGAGCGAAGCCTTCGCCATCTTCCCCGGCGACCTTCCCGCCGATCCGCAGGCCGCTCTCAGAAATCCGCATGCGCAGCCGGACGACGTCCGCTTCGTACGGTTCCGCCCGCCGGACCCGGTGCTCCTCCCCTCCGGGGGCTTCGCGCCCCTTTCCAATATCCGCCTCGACCGCGCGCTTCAGGCGCTGATCGGAGATCGTCTCCAATGACCAAGCCACGCAAACCCGCATCCTTCCGGCTGGAGGAGATCGAAATCGTCGAAACCCCATTGCCGCCGCCTTTGATCGCCACGGACGCCCCTCAGCTTCCGGCTACCGTGCGGTCGCTCCCCGGCTTGCAGCGGGGGTGGCGCTGGGGAACCATCCTGCTCGTCGCGGTCGGCGGTCTCGTCGGGCTCGCTTCGGCGGTCTGGCTGCACGATCTCGTGCGCGAGATGATGGCGCGGCAGGATTGGATCGGCTGGGCGACAGTCAGCCTGCTCGGGCTCGCCATCCTCGCGCTGTTGATGATCATCCTCCGGGAGGCCGCGGGATTAGCTCGCCTGGGGCGCCTCGGCCGTCTTCGCCATGAGGCGGACAGCGCCGCGGCGGACGGGGACAAAACTCTCGCCCTCGATGTGTTGAACCGGCTGAAGCGGCTCTATCGCGGGCGCAAGGACCTCGCCTGGGGAATGGCGCGCCTCGCCGAGCATGAAGGCGACATCATGGATGCCGCCGAGCTGTTGCGTCTCTCGGAGCGGACCCTCGTGGCACCGCTCGATCCTCTTGCCCGGAGCGTCGTCGCGGCATCGGCCAAGCGCGTGTCGGTGGTCACGGCGGTAAGCCCCGGCGCCCTGATCGACATGCTGTTCGTCGCCGGCGAGAATTTGCGCATGCTGCGGCGGCTCGCCACGCTTTACGGCGCGAGGCCCGGCACGCTGGCGCTGCTCAAGCTCGCGCGCATGGTGGTGACCCATATCGTGCTGACCGGCGGCATTGCACTCGGCGACGACGTGATCCAGCAGCTCGTGGGTCACGGGCTCACGGCCAAGCTGTCGGCCCGTCTCGGCGAGGGGCTGTTCAACGGGGCGCTGACCACGCGGATCGGTCTTGCCGCGATCGACGTGTGCCGCCCCCTCCCCTATATCGAAGTGACGCGGCCGCGCTTTCGCGAGCTCGTGGCTGAGGTTGCGGGCCTGCGCTGAGGCGCAACCTGCGCCTCAAGGCGCACGCTGAGGGACGGTGGATAACGGGGATAAGCCTCTTGCATCGGCTCCTGCTTGGCTCTGCCTCATGTAGGATGATCAGTGTGAGGTGAACGGTTGCCGATGGCGTTAAGGGATATATCCGAAGGCATCTCAAGGAGCGATCCGAGGGTGCCGGAGGAGAGATCCGGAGACGCTTGAGGCCGCTGCGAAGCTCACCGGGCAAGGCAAGCCCAAGGTTGCCCATAGCCATGGGCGGCTGAAGGCGGAGGGGTTAGCAAGCGCGGAGTGCCACGGCCTGTCGGCTTCGCCGCAATGCCGTGAGGTGAGGTCGATGGGGCTCACTGCGCCGCAAGCTCAACCGCCGTCCTGGATCCAGCCTGGCCAAGGTTGGGACCACGTCGCAGCCACGCGACGTTAAATAACGGGCCTAGGCCGGGGTCACGCCGCCGCTTTGTGGGCAACCATGGAGCCGAGCGCGTGATCCAGAGACCGAAAGGTCTCGCGGCGCCGACCGATCGTCCCGAACGGGCGTGAGGCTCGACATCGCACAGGGAGGCGGGGCTTCGGCTCCGCCTTTCCTTTTTCAGAGCCCCCTTCTTCCCCATTGGAGCCCCTTAGCGAGTGCCCCTTGGTCCGCTAAGATGGCGCCTGTCATGGCCAAGATGCTGCCGGAAATTCACCTCGCGACCCCGCAAGGCCCACTCGCCTGCGGACTTCCCCTGCGCCGAAGCGGCCGCGCCTCCCGCTTGACGGACTAGGCCATGTCGAGCCGGCGGTCCGATCTGGCGCTCCTCCTTGTCGTGGTCGCGAGCGTGAGCCTGGCGCTGCTCCCAGGCTGCAGCACCGTCGTAAAGGTCACCGGCAAGGAAGGCGCTTCGACCGACCAGGCGGCGAGATATGTGAAGCCCGAGGACCCGCTTGCGAGACCCATTCAGGTGGCCTGGACCTCGGCGCGAGCGACCCATTGCGGTTTCATGTTCGATCCCGCGAAGCTCAGATCCGACTATCTGGCTGACGAGACCCGGAGGGGCGTCGACCCCTACCAGCTGCAGAAGCTCACCGAGGCTTACGATTACACGCTCAACTCGGTGATGGAGACGATCAGCGCCGACCCTAGCTATTGCAACAAGGAGCGGACCGAGGCGATCCGGACTGACCTCAAACGCTACCTTGCCGGTGACTATTCGCCGACGGCGCGTCTCGCGCGATAGCGATTGCGATCAGTTTGCCGGCTACGGCGTGGGAGCGGGTCCAGACTGAGGCCCGGCTGCCGGCTCGGGTGAAGCCTGTTGCGGCGCGGGCGTGGAGCCTGTGGCGAGGGGATCGGATGCCGTAGGCGGCGACTCGGCCGCGCTTGGGGATATCGCAGGGTCCGCCGGAGCCTGCGACAGTTGCGGTTCGAGCCGCGGTGGCGGTGGCGGCGGCATGTCGGGAGCGGAAGGCTCGTTCCGGATCTTTTCTACCAGTCGGGACAGCACAGCCTCCTCTTCTTCTCCGGCGAGCAGATAGGCAATGCCGTCTTCCCGCCAAGACATCGAGCCGATGGCGCCCTCTTGTCTGAAGAGGGGGCCGCTGCTTCCTCCCCCTCCGCGCATGGCGTAAAGCGCCAGCGGGTCCTTCGCCACACCGAGATACAGCATCTGCGCGAGAGGCTTGTCGCCGTACCGCAAGAGCTGGGCGCGCACGAATTTCAGACCTTGCGCCTTAAGGTCGGGAAGCTTCACCGCCGGTCCTATCGCTTGCGCGATCTGGAAGGCGACCAGATCCTGATTGCCCTGGCTTTCCAAGCCGACCTCGACGGTCGCCCGGCTCAACAGCGCGTGAGCACGCGCTGCCTGTTCCTGCCAAGTCGGCGGCGCGGCCGCAACCTGTTGCTGCTGAGGGGCCGGTGGCGCGGCCACCGCTTGCTGTGGCCGTTGGGGCGCCAGCGGCGGGGCCACTGCTTGTTGCTGCTGTTGAGGTGACGACGGCGGCGTTGCAAGCAGATCGGGAACGACGAGCGGCCAGCCATAGCCGGCCACAAGAGCGGCGAGCGCGAGCCCGATTCCGACGGTCGCGAGCCCCACCTTGACGAGCCCGTTCCCGCGGCTGCGGAGGGCTGGCGGCGGCGCCATGGGCTGAGCGGCCATCACCTCGCTCACCTCGCCGGCAAGGATAGCCTCGAAAGCGGATTCGAGCCTGCCATGAGCCTGTTTGAGGGCGTCGACGCGGCGGGCGATCACATCATCTTGCTCGAGCACCCTCTCGACGGCGCGGGTCTGCGCGCGTGCGAGCTGGCCGTCGACATAGGCTACGAGCAGTTCGTCACTGAGCTCGGTCATTGTGGTCCTGTGGCCCCTTGGGAAAGAGAGTCTCGATGGTGGCGCTGGCCGGCGTTGGCGCCGATGAACCGAGACGATCGGCGAGGCTTGCGCTTGCGCGGATCAGGCGCGCCGCGATCGTGTCCGGGCTCGAATCGAGCACGCGGCCGGCATCCTCGTGGTCGAATCCCTCGCCATAGACGAGCAGCAGGGTGCTGCGCTGCTGCGGCGGCAAATGTCCGAGGAAGCCCGCGGTGAGAGCATCGAAGTCGGCTCCCTGACCCTGATGGAACAGCCGCTCGAAGTCAGTGTCGCTCGCCTTCGCCTGACGCAGCGGATCGGCGTGATCGCGGAGCTCATGCAGCCAGAGCCCGTAGATCTCGGCGAATGCCCAACGATCGAGCGGCGTCCCACGCTGATAGCGGTGCTGGTCGGCAAGCATGCGCATAAGCGCTCGGCGGAGGAGAGCCTTGCCCTCCGCTTTGTCGCCGACAAGCACATCGGCAAAGCGCTTGAGCCTCGGCAGCATGGCGACGAGTCCATCCCGGACGGATTCGTGGTGAATCTGTGCCTGCACGCTTGAACCCCGGCCGCTTGGGTGAGTGCTGGCGAATTTGCGTGGAGGGCCTCTCGCCGGCGCGAATCAGTAGAATACCATATTCATTTATCCCAGGGTCCGGGGCGTTAACCCTTGGCAAAAAGCGCTTGCGTCGAAGGTGCGGCCGCCTATTGTTTAGGCAAGACAGGAGCAAGACTTACGCATGTCGGTCGTGCCCCACAGTGCCGAAGAGGCGGAGTCGGCGCCGGAAGAGAGCGCGACGCCGGAGGGTCGCATTCCCGGTCTCGTCAATTCCGCGATGGCTCGCATAAAAGATGCGACAGCTAACGCGCTTGCGGCGACCCGTGAGACGTCGACCAAAGCTGCCGAGCTGCGGCGCGAGGCGGCGCGGAGCCAAGTCGCCCAGCGCATCGCCGGCATGGCCGACAGGACCGCGAGCCGGACAAAGCAAGCGACAGCGACGGCGGTCGCTGCGAGCATGACCGGCTTCGCCAAGGCTGCCAAGATCGGCCGTGATAGTGTGCTCCCGGAGCTTGGCCGCACCGGCGCCAAAGTGGCGGAGCGCACCCGCCCCGAAAGGCTCGCACAAGACTATCGCGAGTTTCTGCTGTGGCTGCACGAGAAGGTGCTCGACCAAGTGATCGAGCCACTGTTCTTTGTGCCCACCAGAGGCCGCGTGGCGCTCGAAACGCTCACCCTGCGCGGCGTTAATCTGGCAAGCGGCCACGCCTACCGGCCGTCGCCCTATTTCGTGTTCAAATGGGCGCTCGCCGCCGTCGACGACGATCTCCGCCGCTTAAGCTTCGTCGATTATGGCGCGGGTAAGGGACGCGTGGTTCTGCTTGCCTCCCAGCGCCCCTTCACCGCGGTCGGCGGCATCGAGTTCGCCGAGGAGCTGCACGACAACGCGACGATGAACATCGCGCAGTTTCCCAGGAGCCGCATGAAATGCCGCAACGTCGAATGCGCGCTCGATGATGTCGTGAACATCGCAGCACCCGACAGCGAGGCGATCCATTATTTCTTCAACCCATTCTCGCCGGAGATCTTCGCCGAGGTGTTGAAGGGGATCGTCACTTCGTATCATGCGCGGCCGCGGCGGCTTTACCTGATCCTGATCGACATGGATGCGGCCGAGCTTATGCATAAGACCGGCGTGTTCCAGGAGGTGAAGCTCCCGATCGCGAGGCGCCTCCAGGCAAGGCTGCTCAGCCCTTACAAGATCACCGTCTACCGCTCGCTCGCCTGACGCCGATACGTCGTGGCGCTACTTCACGCCGAGCTTCTTCTGCAGGCTCGACGACGACGTTGTGTATTGGAAGATCAGCTTCTTGTCCGGATAAACATATTTATGGGCCTGCTGCGCCATCAGCGCCGCCTCATGAAATCCGGACAGGATGAGCTTGAGCTTGCCGGGATAGGTGTTGATGTCGCCGATGGCGAAGACGCCCTTTTCGCTCGTCTCGAACTTCTCGGTGTCAACGGGAATGAGGTTCTCATGAAGATTGAGGCCCCAGTCGGCGACGGGCCCAAGCTTCATGGTTAGACCGAAGAACGGCATCATGATCTCGGCCGGCTGCTCGAAGGTGGCGCCGTCGGGACCCTTCACCGTCACCGAGCAGAGTTCGCCCCGCTCCCCATGCAGCTCCGTCACCTGACCGAGTTTGAAGGTGATGTCGCCACTCTCGACCAGCGCAAGCATCTTCTGCACCGAGGCCGGCGCCGCCCTGAACTCGGCGCGGCGGTGCAGCAAAGTGAGCGACTTGGCGACCGGCTGCAGGTTCAGGGTCCAATCCAGCGCTGAATCGCCACCGCCTACGATGAGCACATCGCGGCCGCGCAGCTGCTCCACCTTCCGCACCGAATAGAACACCGATTTGCCTTCATACGTTTCGATGCCGGGAAGCGGCGGACGCTTCGGCGTGAAGGACCCGCCGCCCGCAGCAATCACCAGCACCTTGCATTCGAGCGTGATGCCGAGATCGGTCGTCACCCGGAAGCGGCCATCGAGCCGTTCTAGCGTCTCCACCCTTTGATTGAAGTGGAACTCGGCGCCGAAAGGCTTGATCTGGTCCATCAGCTTGTCGGTGAGCTCCTGCCCGGTGACCACCGTCAGGCCGGGGATGTCGTAGATGGGCTTCTCCGGATAGAGCTCCGCGCATTGACCGCCGGGCCGATCGAGGATGTCGATGACATGCGCCTTAATGTCGACGAGACCGAGCTCAAAAACGGCAAAAAGGCCGATCGGCCCTGCGCCCACGATAACGGCATCGGTGCGGATCACATCTTCGGACATGGGCCGCTCAAGTCTGCTTCTCGGGGATGCGCACCACGAGACCGTCGAGCGCATCGGTGACCTTGATCTGGCAGCTCAACCTGCTTTCGCTCCGCACGTCGAAGGCGAAGTCGAGCATGTCCTCCTCCATCTGTTCCGGGTTTCCGGTCGCCTCGCGCCAGGCCTCGTCGACATAGACGTGACAGGTGGCACAGGCGCAGGCCCCGCCGCATTCGGCCGCAATGCCGGGGATCGAGTGCTTGACCGCAGCCTCCATCACCGTCATGCCAGGCTCAGCCTCGACGACGTGCTGGGTCCCGTCGTGCTGAATATACGTGATCCTTGCCATGGCATTGGCGCGACTTGGCGTTCTCTTCTCGTCTTGGGAGACGGGGCTGCGGCAGATGTCCGCCCCCCTAGGCTCCCGGCACAAGAACAACGAGCACTTCGCGGCGGGTCTCTATAGGGCAATTGAAAGTGAGACTCCAGCGCGAAGGACCGGTTGAAGCCTCGGCGGCCTAAAGCAGCGACTGGATGTAGTCCTTGGCCTCGTGCACCGAGGATTCAAGCTCGCGCAAGCGAGCACCGCGCGCCTCGCCAAGGGCGTCGCCCGAGAGGGTCTCGGCACGTGCGGCGGCGGCGGCGGCGCGCCAAGCCCCGATCGCCAGCGCCGAGCCTTTGAGCGAATGGGCGGCATCCTTCCACTGCTGGTCGGACGGCGCCACACGCAGCCGCTCAACATACACGGTCGATTGCGTGCAGAAGAGCTCGAGCACCTCGCGCTCAAGCGCGCGCTGGCCGAGCGTATAGCGTGAGAGATGCACGAGATCGACCGCGCGGGATGACCCCGTCCGGTCCCGAGCGGTGCCTTCGGGCGAGCCTATGGCGTCGGTATCCATCATGTGCTTCCTCCCCTCGTCTTGGACTGAATCTGAGTCTACGCTCCTGCCCACCGAATGAGACGCTTTTTTGGTGCACCGCAGAAAGGCTTAAGGCATTTCTGCGGAATCCACGGGCTCCGCGGCTTTCGGGTGGTAGACCGTGTCGCGTTTTTGCAACCCAGCCCCCCAAACGAGGCCTTTTCAGCCACCGAGTTGTTCGAAATTACCTTTTAATAAGAAAGGCTTGTCGCGCGTAAAGCATATTTACCGATTAAACTTTTTTTAGCCCTAAAAATTCGTTAACGATGGGTGAGCGGGGGAAAATGCGTCTCGGGGCCGCTTCCGGGTGTAAATTGAGCCCGGAAGGAAGCTTTTCCGTTACGACGCCCGCGCCGCTACTGGCGGTGTTGAGTGCGCGGCGCAGATTTTCTCATGGTTCGTTAGTGCGAGGAACGCGTGATGGCGCAGGAACAAGCGAAATCGCCGCCTGTCGCGGCGGCACCGGGAGCCCAGGCCGAAAGCGCAGCCACATTTGACGCAAAGGCAAAACCGCCCGGCGAAGAGGCCGGCGACGACGCGAAGTTTCCGGCCCTTGAGCTCGGCGCAGGCCCCGAAGCGCAGAAGAAACTTTCGCTGGTGGAGCGGTTGAGAGCCGAGCAGCGCAGGACATCAGACCTCAAAATGGACGACACCGGGGCACCCGAGCCCGCGGACGCCGCTCAATCCAATGCCGCAAGACCGATCGGGCGCGGCCGTAGGCCGGCCGGCCCCGCACAGCGCCGGATTGCCACGGCCGCCGCCAATGACGATCTGCCTTCAATCGGCGGCCTGATCTTTGCCCTGCAACAGAGGCCGTCTAAGTCACCGTTCCTCGTCGCCCTGTTCGCCTCCCTCGTCTGGTTCGTCATCGGCGGCTTTTTCTCCTACGGCCTGATCTCGACACAGCTCACCGCGCCAAACGGCGTTCTCGACCTGCTTGCCAATCCATCGGTGCTCACCGCCGCAATGGCCATTCTGGTGCCGATCGCGATCTTCTGGTTTCTCGCGCTGCTCGTCTGGCGGGCCCAGGAGCTCCGACTGATGGCCTCGGCCATGACCGAGGTTGCCGTCCGCCTCGCCGAGCCGGACAAGCTCGCCGAGCAGTCGGTCGCCTCCCTCGGACAAACCATTCGCCGGCAGGTCGCAGCCATGAACGATGCCATCTCCCGCGCCATCGGACGCGCGGGAGAGCTGGAAGCCCTGGTGCATAATGAGGTGGTTGCGCTCGAACGCTCCTACAGCGAGAACGAGCTTCGCGTCCGGGGCCTGATCAGCGAGCTTGCGAGCGAGCGCGAGGCGTTGACCAATAACAGCCAGCGAGTCAGCGAGTCGTTGAAGGGCGTCGGGGCGCAGGTCGCCCGCGACCTCTCCGTGGCGAGCGGGAGCATCGACAAGAAGCTCGCCGAGCGAGGCGCTCAGCTGACCGAGCTCCTGGTGGCGCGCAGCACCGAGGCGGCCGAGCAGGTGCACCGGGCACACCATAAGGTGCAGGAGCATATGCCCGCGCTGCTGGAGCGCTTGGGCAACGAGCAAGAGCGGCTCGGTCAAGTCATCGAAGGGGCGGCCAAGAACCTCACGGCGCTTGAGAGCGCGGTTGGCGAACGCACCACGGCGCTCGACCAGACGCTCAAAGAGCGGACCGAGGCGTTGACGACCTCGCTCGCCTCGCGGATCAGAGCGCTCGAAACGTCCGCCGCAGCCGGTGCGTTCATCCTCGACAAGACGTTGCGGGACCGCACCGAGCTGTTGGCGGTGTCCATCGGCGAGCATTCGGCGGCGCTCGACAAGACGTTGAAGGACCGCACCGACGCGTTCGCGGCCTCGGTCGGCAGCGGCGCGATTGGTCTCGACAATCTGCTCAAGGAGCGCACCCAATTGTTGGTTGCGTCCATCAGCCAGGAGTCCACCGCGCTCGACAAGACGCTGAAGGATCGTACCGAAACTTTCGCGACTTTCGTCGGCCAGGGCGCCCTCGGTCTCGACAAATTGCTGAAGGACCGCACCGAGACCTTCGCCGCATCGATCGGCCAAGGGGCCACGGGTCTCGACAATCTGCTCAAGGAGCGCACCCAATTGTTGGCTGCGTCCATCAGCCAGGAGTCCACCGCGCTCGACAAGACGCTGAAGGATCGTACCGAAACTTTCGCGACTTTCGTCGGCCACGGCGCCCTCGGTCTCGACAAATTGCTGAAGGACCGCACCGAGACCTTCGCCGCGTCCGTCGGCCAGAGTGCTTCGGCCCTCGACAAGACGCTGAAGGACCGCACAGAGCAATTGACGGTGTTTATCGGCCAGGGTTCGGCGGTGCTCGACAAGACCCTGAAGGACCGCACCGAACTGCTCGCCGCGTCCATCGTTCAGGGAGCCGCCGCGCTCGACAAGACGCTGAGGGATCACAGCGAGACGTTCAACCTGTCCGTCGACCACCAGGCTACTTTGCTCGGTCAGTCACTCAAGGAGCGCACGGATGCCTTCGCCTCCACGATCAATCAGGGGGCGATCGCGCTCGACAGGACCCTTGCCGACCGCTCGGAGACCTTCGCCAATAATCTCATCCAGCGCAGCAAGGCCGTTGAGGTCGCGATCGGCCAGCAGGCGGCGGCGGTGGACAAGTCGCTTGCCGATCGTACCCAGGCCGTCACGACCTCGTTGACCGAGCGGCTCAAGTCCATCGACGTCGCATTCGGCCAACGCACGAGCGAGGTGGATCGGGTGCTAGCGGAGCATGCGCGCGCCGTCGAGGCGACCTTCGGCAGGCAGGCGACCCAGCTCAATGAGCTGCTCGCCAACAATTCGAGCATGATGCGGCAGACCGCCGATCAGGTCGGAGCGCAGTCCAAGGAGGCCGTCGGCATCCTCACCGCGCAGACGCAGACTTTGCGGGACGTGTCGCGCGGCTTGCTCGAGCAGATCCACAGCCTGACGCAACGGTTCGAGAACCAAGGCGAGGCGATCCTCACGGCCGCCAAGGCCCTCGATTCCTCGAACACCAAGATCGACTCCATCCTGGAGAACCGGCATCAGGCCATCATCGGTCTCCTGCATGCGGTCAATACCAAGGGCCAGGACCTCGACAATGTGATGCGGTCCTACGCCGGCATGGTGGAGAACGCCCTCACCCACGCGGAGACGCGGGCAAAGCAGGTCGGCGCTGCGCTCGCCCGCGATACCGCGGGCCAGGCACAACAGGCTCTCGCCCAGATCGAGCGCTTACGCGAAGAGGCCCAGGCCCACACCGCGCGCGCGGTCGGCGACCTCAAGGGCAGCTTCGAGACCGTCATCACCCAGATCGGACGGCAGCTCGAACAGATGCGCGGCCAATTCGATCACACCTCGCGCGGCATGCGCGACGCGGCGCAGAAAACCGCGACCGATCTCGATTCGCTCAGACAGGAGATGCAGCGCCGGATGGAAGGCCTGCCGCAGCAGACGGCGCAGGCGACCGCAGCGATCCGCAAGGCCTTGGCGGATCAGCTCAAAGAGATCGAGGCGATCACGCCCGCGCTGGTGCGGCCTGCGCCGCAGGGGAATGGCGCGGATCCCTACCGGCCGCAGCTGCCGCCGCGCGTCCAGCCCCTTGCGCTTCCAAGGGAAGAGATACGCCCGGCCGGGGAGTATGAGACGCCTCCCTCGCCGCAATTCGATGCGCGGGGCCGTCAGGTCGCAACGCCGCCGCAAGGCGGCGGCGATCTCGGCTCGGTCGCGAACAGCCTGGCCCAACAGCTCTCGGGAGCTTCGCAATTCGAGCGGCGTGGACCGGGTGTCAGGGACGGGATGCGGGGACAGCCTCAGGCCCAGGCCGATGTGCGTCAGCCAGACAGTAGGCGCGAGGGATGGTCGGTCGGGGACCTGTTGTCGAACGCGGATGCGCCGGCCTATGGCGGCGCCCCGCAACGGCCGGATGCGGGCCAGGAAGCACGTGGCACTTTTGCCCCACAGCCCCAGCCGGTCGGACCCGCCCAGAGCTTGCGCCTGGACGAGATCGCGCGCGCGATCGACCACCGCACTGCGGCGGAGGTCTGGCAGCGTTTCCGGGCCGGCGAGCGGGGCGTGCTAGGCCGCCACCTCTACAGCCTCGACGGCCAGGTGACCTTCGACGAGATCAGCCGCCGTTACGATCGCGACGGCGACTTCCGCGCGACGGTCGATCGCTATATCGGGGATTTCGAGCGGCTCCTGCGCGAGGCGGAGCAAACCGACCCAGAGGGGCGGAAGCTGCAAAACTACATGACCTCTGAGACGGGCCGCGTCTATCTGCTCCTCGCGCATGCAAGCGGGCGGTTGCGCTAGTCACGCTGGCTCAGGCGCAGGCCAAGCTCTCGGAGAGCCCGCGAAGGCGGCGATCCCGTAAGGGCCGGCGCAGAGCGATCTCCTTTAGCAAGTGATCCTGAATGCCCGCTTCCGCGGGCATGACGCTTCCTGAAATGGCGGAGCAGCGGCGCGGCTAGCGGCGGGCGGACACCCAGGTTGAGGTGTCTTGCAGGACCTCGGTAAGGGCCTGGTTCAGAGCGGCCACGCCGGCGGCAGGATCATCGCTCGCCGAGGCCACGCGGGTGCTGAACCCCTTCGAAGCGACGACCTTGGAAGAATTGTTGTCGATCAGCTTGGCGAAGAGGTCGACATCCGCCGCGGGCCGGCCGTTGGCGGCATCGATCTGAAAGGCGCGGATCTCCATGGAGAGCGAGTAGTCGCCATCGACGCGATCAGAGCTGCTGGTCACAGCCTTGACCGCGCCTGAGTTCTGCAACGTCTCGATGGTGCGAACCTGCAACAGATGCGGCAGCCGATCGCTCCAGGCCACGCCCTTGTAATAGGAGATCTGGTCGGCGCGCGGACGCACCATGATGCGGTCGGTGTCGAGCGCGTGCACGGCGGTGGGCTCGTTGACGACCAGCTGCCACTTGGCCCCCTTCGGCGTGGCGGCGAAGGAGCGCGGCGCGATAAGGTCGTAAGTCGTAGGTGCAGCGTTGCCGCCGAGCGCCAAAGCGCAACCGGCAAGCCCCAGGCAGATCAGGCCTGTAGCTAAAGCTGGTGCCGACCGAGACATGTCCGATCGCCCCCTGTCCTGTTTAATTGCCCACCCTCGTTCATTGCCCTCGGGGTGAGTCAATTTCAACGCGGATTGTATTCCGGGACTTGGCTTCCACCAAGCAAAAAACTCTTGGGATTGGCTTCGAATTTCTCCAAAACGCTGTTGAGTGTTGCCGCCGCGCGACGGCCCTCCCGCATGAAATTCCCGAATTCCTGGAGGCTGTCCTTCGCCGTGCGCGTCAGTCCGTCAAGGTTATCCCCTAAGGATACTTGAAGCTTTCCGGACAAGTCCTTGAAGGACTGGGCGGCGGCGTGGACATCGGTGATGGTCTGGGCGATTTCGTCTTTGCGCTGATCAAGCATGGTGGTGACGCTTTCCACATTGGTCAGCGTCTTGTGGATCGAATCTTGATTCTCCGCGACGAGATCATTCAGCCTCTGCAACAAGACATTGGCGTTGTTCATCACAGCTGGGGCCGCATCGAAGAGACCTTGACCTCCCCCTCGATCGGACTGGATCACGGGAATGGGGTTCTCTGCTGTTGCGACCAGAAAGGGCGAATCGGGCGTGCCCGCGCTGATTTGAATCCCGGTACCCCCGGTCAAACCGAGAGATTGCATGCTGGCGCGCGAGTTCTCGCGCACCGGCGTGTCGGCGTGGAGGCTGACCAGGATCTGGACCTTCCGCGCGTCGGTGGGGTCGAGTTGGAGGGATTGCACCTCGCCGACCCTGATGCCGTTGAAGCCGATGCTCGATCCGGTGGTCAGCCCCGCGACCGAGCCGTCGAACACGATGAAATAGCGCTTGCCGCCGCCAGCGAGGTTCGTCATCCAGAAGACGAACACGAAGGCGAGCGCGAAGACGCCGAGCACGAATCCGCCGATCATCAGATAATTGGCTTTGGTTTCCATGAGACCGGTTCCTTAGACTAAGAGCCGCCTCGGCCCCTCGACCGGCTGCGCCGCGCGCGCCCGCTCACCGCAGAAATATTCCTTGATCCACGGGTGATTGGGATGGCGCTGCAGCTCCGTCGGCGAGCCGGTCCGCACGATCCGCTTGTCCGCGAGCACGGCAACCCTCTCGCACACGGTGAAGATCGTATCAAGATCGTGGGTCACCATATAGACCGTTAGGCCAAGTGTCTGCTGGAGCTTGCGAATCAGATGGTCGAAATCCGAGGCGCCGATCGGATCGAGACCCGCCGTGGGCTCGTCCAGGAATACGATCTCAGGGTCGAGAGCAAGGGCTCTGGCGAGCCCGGCCCGCTTGCGCATGCCGCCAGACAGCTCCGACGGGTATTTGTGCGCTGCCTCCGGCGGAAGCCCGACCATGGCGAGCTTGAGAAAGGCAAGATCGTCCATCATGGCTTGTTGGAGCTCGAGATGCTCGCGCATCGGCACCTGGATATTTTGCAGCACGGTGAGCGAGGAGAACAGGGCGCCGTCCTGGAACAGGATGCCCCAACGGCTCTCGATGTCGAGGCGATCTTGCTTCGACAAGGTCTTGACGTTGCGGCCGAAAAGCTCGACCTCGCCCGCTTCGGGCTTGACTAGGCCGGTGATGACGCGGAGCAGCACAGACTTGCCCTGGCCCGAGCCACCGACGATGGCGAGGATCTCACCACGGTAGACGTCGAGATCGAGGCCGTCCCAGATCTGATAGCCGCCGAAGCTCTTGGCGAGGCCGCGGACTCTGATCAGCACCTCTCTTCCGTGGTCCACGGTCATCCCCCGACCGCCGAGATAAACATGGCAAAGATGGCGTCGAGGATGATCACGAGAAAAATCGCCTTGACCACGGCGCTGGTCACGTGAGTGCCGAGGGATTCGGCACTCCCTTCGACCTTCAGCCCTTCGAGGCAGCCGACGAGGCCGATAATAAGCGCCGCGAAGGGCGCCTTGATCATGCCGGCCATGAAATCCCGAAATTTCACCGTATCGTGGAGCTTGTCCAGATAGGCGGACGCGTCGAGGCCGAGATAGCTGTAAGCCATTAAGCCACCGCCGATCAGACCCATGATGTCGCCAAGGACGGTCAGCAGCGGCAACGCCACGATCAGCGCCAGAATACGGGGGAGCACGAGCGTGTCCATCGGATCGATGCCTAGCGTCCGCATAGCGTCGATCTCCTCGCGCATCTTCATCGACCCGATCTCGGCGGTGATGGCCGAGCCCGAGCGGCCGGCCACCATGATCGCCGTGAGCAGAATGCCCACCTCGCGCAAGGCGAGAATAGCCACCATGTTGACGGCGAAAGACTCGGCGCCGAACAGCTTGAGCTGAACCACGCCTTGCTGCATCACCACGGCGCCGATCAGCATGCAGATGAGTGACGTGATGGGTACGGCGCGCAGGCCCGCATAGTCGAGATGATGGACGAAGGAGGTGGCGCGGAAGCGCCAGGGCTGCATGATCATGCGGCCGATGCCAGCCGTCACCTCGCCCAAGAAGCTCGTGAGCTGCACCGCGTCATCCCATACGCCCGTGAGCGCCCTGGCCACGTCCTGCGCGAGCTGCTGCGCGGCTCCGTGTTTCTCGAATTTGGGCCGCTCGACGTTGCCGCGGCTCTGCACCTCGTCGATGAGGATGCGGAAGCTTTCGGTGGCTCCTGCGTAGCGGGTGCGAAGGCCACCCGCTTCCCAGGTCGCCGCCGTGCGCTGCAGCAACCAGGCCCCGGCGGTGTCGATCTCGGCGATGCCGGCGATGTCCATCTCGCCGGTGAATTCGGGGGTGGGCGGGATCGGCACGCGTAGGCGCCTGAGCGCCAAGTCGAGCTCGGTGGCCTCGGCGACCGTCCAGGCGCCGCTCGCGATCAAGCGGAACGTCGTGCCTTTGAGCTCGACGCGGAAGCCCGGCGCGCGCGCCTGGGTGGAGAGACTAAGCGTATGGTCGCGTTTCAGCATGAGCCGACGCTCGAATCAATGGCGGTTGACGATGCACGTTGATGCCCGCGGGCGAGCGGCTTGTTTTTGAATGAAAAACCCGGAGAAAGAAAGGCGTTATGCTGCCGCCCGGAGGGTCAGCCGTGCAGAGACTGGAAAGAACGGGCCGGAGCCTCAGCGTCACCGTCGAGCGCTGGCCGATCAAAGGGAGCTTCAGCATCGCCCGCGGCTCCAAGCGTGAGGCCCTGGTCGTGGTCGTAACGATCAGCGAGGACGGGCATGCAGGGAGAGGCGAATGCGTCCCTTACGCCCGTTATGGCGAAAGCGTCGAGGGCGTGGTGCGGGCGATCGAGGATTGCGCCGCGCCGCTCGCCCAGGGATTAGCGCGCGAGGGGCTGCGTGACCTGCTTCCGCCAGGGGCCGCGCGCAACGGGTTGGACTGCGCGCTGTGGGACCTCGAAGCCAAGATCTTAGGAAGAAGCGCCGCGGCGCTCGCCGGTCTTGCTCCGCTGCATGCGGTGAAGACAGTACTGACGATCTCGCTCTCCGCGCCGGAGGATATGGCAAGACGGGCGCGGGACGCTGCGCGGTATCCCTTGCTCAAGCTCAAGCTTGGCGGCGATGGAGACGAGGAGCGGCTCGCGGCCGTGCGTGACGCCGTGCCTCATGCCCGCCTCATCGCCGACGCCAACGAGACCTGGCGTCCGCAAGATTTGGACCGTCTGCTTGCTGCCGCAGCTGAAGCAGGCGTGGAGCTCATCGAGCAGCCGCTTCCGGCCGGCGAGGACGGCATGTTGCGACATGTCGTTCGGACGGTCCCGATCTGCGCCGATGAGTCCGTGCATGATCGGGCCTCGCTAGAGGCGATCGCTTCGCGCTACGACGCCGTCAACATCAAGCTCGATAAGACCGGCGGCCTCACGGAAGCGCTCGCCACCGCCGGTCTGGCGCGGGAGCTTGGGCTCAAGCTCATGGTGGGGTGCATGGTCGCCACGTCGCTTGCCATGGCCCCTGCCCTGCTCGTCGCGCAAGGCGCGGACTGGGTCGATCTCGACGGCCCGCTCCTGCTCGCACGTGACCGCGTCCCCGGGCTGACCTATAGATCGGGCGAGGTGTTGCCGCCTCCGCCTGAGCTGTGGGGGTGACGCGCGATCGGTCCGACGACGAGCTCGCCACGCCATCGTCACATCAGGAGGCGGGCGCTGACCGCGCCGACCAGCGCCATGACGGCAGGAACCAGTTACTCGCCGCCACTGAAGAGCTCGATCACATCGTCGAGGCGACCGAGAAGGCGACCTCGGAGATCTTGCAGGCCGCGGAAGAGATTCAGGAAGTGGGCTGGATCCTGCGCGAGAAGGGCGCCGAGCCCGGACTGTGCGACACGCTCGATCAGCGCGCCACCGACGTCTACACGGCGTGCTCGTTCCAAGACATCACCGGACAGCGAACCGAGAAGGTGGTCAAGGTGTGGCGCTTCATCGAGCAGCGCATCAACGCCATGATCGAGATTTGGGGCGTCGAGGACCTCGGCTTCAGGCTCGAGCCGCTCGAAGAGTTGGCGCGAGCGGGGGGCTCTAGTCGCCGGTCCGCAGGGCGACGGCACCGCGCTTAAGCAACCAGATGTCGACGTGATGCTCGCGGTCGGCGAGATCAAACCGAGAGTGACGGCCACGGAACCACCGGCACCGCGACAGGCTTTCGCGCCCGACCCGGGGGCGTCCGTCCCCCTATTGGATCCGCGTCCGAATGAGGCTGAGGTGCCCCTCCAGCGCGAACAGCCGCCCTGGTAAGTCCCCTCGCCCGCAACGCCGGTCCAGTGCTCCGGAATTCGAGCGGCCGGAGCCGTTGACGCTTGCCAAGCTCCACGCCGCGAAGCGTGCCGCGCTATTCGGCTGGATTTTTTTGCAAATTCTACCAAAGACTTAGCGCATCAGAGCAAGGATTGGGCTCTGGGGTTCTTGAAATTCCCGGAGCCCCCAACCATTTCTGGGGGGACGCGAGATCCCCCAAGCGTCCCCCAAACTGACGCATGAGTGCAAGACGGCCCGGTTCCCCCCAACCGGGCCGTTTTCTTTTGGCGCCGCCGGCCTCGCCTCCGCTCCGGGAGGCCGATATGGTGCGCGGCGAGCACGTTGTCGATGAACTGCCGCGCGGAATTCTCCCAGCTATAGCGGAGCGCGTGCGCCCGGGCGGCCTCTCGGTCGAGCGTCAGCGCTTCCAGCATCGCAGCCTTCAAATCGAAGCTCATCACGCCAATGTCCGGCTCGGTAAGCACGTCCTTGGGTCCGCTCGCTGGAAAGGCCGCCACTGGCAGCCCGCTCGCCAAGGCTTCGAGCAGCACGAGGCCGAAGGTATCGGTGAGGCTCGGAAACACGAAGACATCCGACGAGGCGTAGGCAAGCGCCAAGTCCTCACCGTGCTTCGGCCCGGTGAACAGCGCATCGAGATAGAGCCGCTCGAGCTCAGCGGCTTGCGGCCCGCTGCCGACCAGCACCTTGCGGCCGGGCAGCTCAAGGTCGAGAAAGGCCTTGATGTTCTTCTCGACGGCAATGCGGCCGACATAAAGAAACACCGGCTCTTCCCCAAACATGCGCACCTTGCGCGGCCTGAACAGCTCGGTGTCCACGCCCCGCGACCACAGCATCAGCCGCTCGAAGCCCCGCGCCTCAAGCTCGCCGGCCACGGATCGCGTGGCCACGAAGGTGGCGGCTGCGCCATTGTGGAACCGGCGTTGCAGCGCATAGCACCAAGCCTCCGGCACCGGCAGCCGCGCCGACACATATTCCGGAAACCGCGTGTGATAGCTTGTGGTGAACGGCCATTTGGTCTTGCGGCAATAGCGTCTCGTCATCAGCCCAATCGGCCCCTCGGTGGCGATATGGATGAAATCGGGTCGCGCTCTCTTGATATGCGCCGCGATCGCGCGTGGACCGGCGAGCGCCAATCTGATTTCCGGATAGGTGGGACAGGGAAGCGTGCGGAAGGCGGAAGGCGCGAGAAAGCTGATCTCAAAGCCGAGCTTGCCCGCTTCCAGCGCCAGCCGCTCATAGGTGCGGACCACCCCATTCACCTGCGGATGCCAGGCGTCGGTCGCAATGAGCACTCGCATCAGGCGGCAGCCTCGAGCTCCGGGACAGGGGCTTCGACCTTACTCGTGCCGTAGGGATGGGACGTCCAGCGGATGATCTCGAAAATACCTCCCTCGGTCTCGGCGACGGCCGTGCAGCTCTCGACCCAATCACCGGTGTTGATGTAGAGCACGTCGCCGACTTGGCGCATGGCGGCATGGTGGATGTGGCCGCAAATCACGCCCTGCGCCCCGTGCCGGCGCGCTTCGGCGGTAAGCGCCGTCTCGAACTCGCCGATATAGTTCACCGCCCGCTTGACCTTCTGCTTGAGGTACGCCGAGAGCGACCAATAGGGCATGCCGATGAAGCGGCGCACGGCGTTGAAATGGGTGTTCGCCCAGAGCGCCAGCGTATAGCTCCAATCCCCGAACAGCGCGAGCCATCTCGCGTAGCGTACCACCACGTCGAACTCATCGCCATGCATGACGAGGTAGCGCCTGCCGTCGGCCCCGGTGTGGATGACATGGCGCTCGATGGCGATGCCGCCGAACCGCGCGCCGCAATAGTCGCGCATGGCCTCGTCATGGTTGCCGGGGATGAAGACGAGGTCGTCGCCCTTGCGCACCCGGCGCAGGAGCTTCTGCAGCACGTCGTTGTGGGCCTGCGGCCAGTAGGCGCCACGCTTGATTCGCCAGAAGTCGACAATGTCGCCGACCAGATAGATGCGTTTGGCCTCGCTGCAGCGCAGAAAATCGAGGAAGGCCTCGGCCTGGCAGGCTTTGGTGCCTAGATGCAAATCCGAGACGAAAATCGCACGATAGTGCTTCGTCACGGGATGCTGCACGTCATGGGCGTCAGTTTTCATAACGATGCGCTGGGACTTAAGGTGATTTTGTTTCAGGCTTGTGACAACAGGGTGCCAGGGTCGCTAACGGCGTCGCGCTGAAGAGGTCATGGTGAAAGACCTGATTGAGAAGGCGCTTGGCTCTCGCGTGGTCGCGCTTTCGCCGTTGCCAGTCGGCTTTGGATTGGCGGGGTACAAGCTCGGTCTTGCCGATGGCAGGACGCTCGCCGTCAAGGCACGACAAGGGCCGGCCCATGCCGATCTCCGCCTCGAAGCGTATATGCTTGGCGAGCTAGCCCACCATTCGGAGCTGCCGGTCCCTGCCGTCCATATTGCGGATCCGGACCTCCTGGTCATGGACTTCATCGAGACCGATGGCGGCAGCGTGAGCTCGTCCGCCGAGCGTCACGCGGCGGAGCTGATCGCTCGCCTGCATGCGATGCCGCGCCGCTCCTTCGGCTATGCGCGCGACACCCTGATTGGGCCGCTGCCGCAACCGAACCCAGAAGCGAGCCTCTGGATTCCGTTCTTCAGGGAACACCGCCTTTTGGCCATGGCCCGGGCGGCGCATGCGGAGGGGTGCCTCGCCGCCAAGCTGCTGATTAGGCTCGAGCGTCTTGGCGAGCGCCTTGAGGATTATCTGATCGAGCCCCCTGCCCCAAGCCTCCTTCATGGCGACCTATGGACAGGGAATGTGCTCGTGCGCGGGGACAGGATTGCGGGCTTTGTCGATCCCGCTATTTATTGTGGGCACCCGGAAATCGAGCTTGCCTTCACCACGATGTTCGGGACGTTCGGCCGCGTCTTTTTCGACGCCTATGGCGCCCTGCGGCCTCTGGAGCCCGGGTTTCACGAGCTCCGCTTAAGCCTCTACAATCTCTACCCGACGCTTGTGCACGTGCGGCTGTTCGGGTCGGCCTATCTCGCCTCGATCGAGCGCACGCTGGTCAGGATTGGGCTCTAGACGCGCAAAAAAGAACCGGCCCGGGCGTACCGGGCCGGTCTTCCCTGCGAAACGAGCCGAACTCCAAAGGCATTGCCTTTAAGATGGGCTCTGGCTCGCCCCCCCATTTTGTCCCCGGACATGCGATTTAGCGGAGTTGCTTAAGGTTCCCTCTAAAGCTTGCGCCCTTCAAAATCCGTCTCACGCTTCTGGCGATGAGCCCCCCAGCCCCGCCCTCGTCGTGATAAAAGCTAGCCCAGCGCCAGCGGCTCATTCAACCTTGGACAGTGAACCTGGCGCAGAAGGACAAGCACTGTTGCCGAAATGCAAAGGTATGGAATTGCGCGCTTCCAAAGCTTGGCGCGCCTTTCAATTTTCCATAATAAAATCAATTACTTGGCGATCAAACTAAGCGCCCGTACTTGCTCTCGGCGCGGTCCGGACCCGTCCCGTTCCGCTGCCACAATTGGCGCATTGTGGCGAAAACATTTCCGGCCGCAGTGACACTTCCGCAACGACACCCGATCGGGGACCACGGAGCCCCTCATTGCCGATTCTTTTTGCGGGGAGGTGATTCGGGAGATTGCCCGATGGCGGAGTGAGGCTGTCGATGAGCCGAAGCGCGCGGGGCGCTTTGGCCCACCAGCAGCGAGCAATCCGAACGACCGGTCGAGGCGCTGTTAGCGGCGCAGTGACACGTTGGCAACCGGGCGATAGGCGCCGGAGCCCTTGTCCAGCTGGACGATGTTAATCGAGTGGCCCTTACCGGAAATGTTGATGCTCATGCGGCCGGAGAACTTGTCGCCGCTGATACGGGCATGGATGGTGTTGCCGTTTGCCGTCCCGCTCACGCCGCCATTGGCGTCGTAGGTGCTCTCGTTCCAGGAGCCTGAGATCTTGCCGCCCTTATAGGTGAGCTTGGTGCTGGTGTTGATCTTGTAGTCGGTTCCGGCGCAGCGCATGGTCTGCGATACCGCGCTGCCCGCAACATTGTAGGTGACCCGGCAGCTGACCTTCTCGGCCTTGCCGTTTACCGGCGTCAGCGTGCCGCCGCCCGACCAATAGCCCTTCAGTTGGTCGAAAGGATTGCCACTCGGGGCCGCCGCGGCGGCCGAGGCCAGGCTTGCCGCGAGGATGAGAGCCGCAAGCGGCGGCGCCTTGCGGGTCAATGACGAATACAAGCGATATCCCATGGGTTATCCCTCTGGTTGGATCGATCGGAATTCTGAAGACAGGCTTTGCGATGACGGGCTGTTGCCGCCCCTCGCGCCCGCGTGCATCATGCAAAAAAAACATGGCTGGGGGAAGATCAATGAAGCTGTTGCGTTTTGGCGCACGGGGCTCGGAAAAGCCCGGAATTCTGGACCCTGAGGGGCGTATCCGCGACCTGTCGGGGATCGTCGACGACATTGGGGGCGATGTGTTGGGGCCGGAGACCCTCGCGCGCCTCAAGAGCCTCGATCTGACAAGCCTTCCGGCGGTGCCGGGCGAGCCCCGCATCGGGTCGCCGGTGGCAACGGTGCCGAAATTCCTCGGCATCGGCCTCAACTACAGGGACCATGCCGCCGAGACCGGGATGCCGGTCCCGGAGGCGCCAATCGTGTTCGTGAAGGCGAGCTCCTGCGTCTCGGGTCCCTACGATCCAATCCTCATGCCGGAGGATTGGCGGCGCATGGATTACGAGGTGGAGCTTGCTGTCGTCATCGGCAGCACCACCAAGCGCGTCTCCGAGGCCGACGCGCTCGGCCATGTGGCGGGCTACACGATCTGCAACGACGTCTCGGAACGGAGCCTGCAGAAGGGCGGCCCGGGCGAATGGCTGAAGGCCAAGAGTTATGACAGCTTCGGACCGCTCGGGCCGTGGCTCGTCACAAGAGACGAGGTGTACGACCCGCAAGCGCTCCACCTGACACTCGATCTCAACGGCGCAAGGATGCAAAACGGTAATAGCTCCACCATGATCTTCAGCGTGGCGCATCTGGTGAGTTATATCAGCCGCTTCATGACGCTCTTGCCTGGCGACGTGATCACCACGGGCACGCCGCCCGGCGTCGGCATGGCGCGGAACCCCCGGGTGTTTCTGAAGCCGGGCGATCAGCTGAGGCTCACCGTTTCCGGCCTCGGCGAGCAGCGCCAGACGGTGGTGGCGGAAGCTTAGTTCAACTTCGTGGGCCCCCCGCTTCGGGACGGGGCGCTGGCGCGCCTTCTCAGGGTGAGGCGCTGGCCGTCACCGTTCCTGCTACCGATCCCACCACGCATGGAAGTGGTGCACCGGGCCCCTGCCCTCGCCGATCTCGAGCTCATCCGCAGTGAAAATGGCCGCCGTGACATAGGCTTTGGCTGTCTCGGCCGCTTTGGCGAGCGGGGCGCCCTTGGCAAGCTCGGCGGCGATGGCCGCGGAGAGCGTGCAGCCGGTGCCGTGGGTATTGCTGGTCTCCGCGCGCGGTGCTTCGAGTCTGACGGGCTCGTCCCCCTCGAACAGAATGTCGACGGCGGTCGAACCTTCCGCATGGCCGCCCTTGACGAGGACGGCGTTGGCTCCGGTCTCCCGGAGCTTCAGGGCCTGCACGGCCATCTCATATTCGTTGCGGGCCACCGGCTGGCCGAGAAGCGAGGCGGCCTCGGCGAGGTTGGGCGTGATCAGCGTCGCAAGCGGCATCAGCACGGAGCGGAGCACCTCGACGGCATCAGCATCGAGCAAGACATCGCCGCTCGCGGCGACCATCACGGGGTCGAGCACCACCGGAACGTTGGGAAAATCCTGCAAGCCTTCGGCGACGGCCTCAATGACGGCGCTGCTGGCGAGCATGCCGATCTTGATCGCGCCGACGGCAAGGTCCGCCGCCACCGCGCGCATCTGCGCCAGCACGAAGTCCGGCGGCACCACATGGGTCGCCTCGACGCCCAAGGTGTTCTGCGCCGTAAGCGCCGTGATCACGCTCGCGCCATAGACTTGAAGCGCGGAGAAGGTCTTCAGGTCCGCCTGGATGCCGGCACCGCCGGAGGAGTCGGAGCCGGCGATGGTGAGGGCGATTGCTGTCATGGCCTCAACTATCGGCTGATCTCGCAGCCCGCGAAAGCCGTCTTCTCAGCCGATGGTCGCAAGGCCAGGGAACAGCTCGAGCATCCAGCCGGAGAGGAGCGTCATCGCATTGGTGAGGAAGAGGATGCCGGTCAGTACGAGAAAGCCCCCCATCACTTTCTCGACCGTCGCCAAATGGCGGCGGAAGCGCTGCATCGCGTTCATGAACGGCCGGATGGCGACCGCCGCGGCGACGAAGGGGATGCCGAGACCCAGCGAATAGATGAAGAGCAGGCTCACGCCTTGGCGTACCGAATCCTCGCCTGCGGCGATGGCGAGGATGGCGCCAAGCACGGGGCCGATGCAGGGCGTCCAGCCGAAGGCGAAGGCGAGACCGATCAGATAGGCGCCGAGCAGCCCGGCAGGACGCGTGTCGGCATGGTAGCGCGCTTCGCGGTGCAGGATCGGAAGGTGGATGAGCCCAAGAAAGTGCAAGCCGGCGACGATGATGATGAGCCCCGCGATCTTGCTCAGCAGCGAGAAATTGGCGACGAGCAGCTGGCCCGCGGCGGTCGCCGTGGCGCCCAAGGCAACGAACACCGTGGTGAAGCCGAGCACGAAGGCCACCGACGACAGCACGATGGTCACATAGACGTGGCGCGGCGTCTCCTCCTCGCCGGAGAGCTGATCGAAGGTCGCTCCGCCCAAGAAGCAGAGATAAGGCGGCACGAGCGGCAGCACGCAAGGCGAGAGGAAGCTCAATAGCCCCGCGATCAGCGCTCCGAAATAAGTGACGTTCACTCTGGTGCTCCTGCCGTCATTACCCCGCGAAGGCGGGTAGTCCAGTAAACACAAAAGCCGGCGGAGGCCACTGGATTGCCCCGGTCAAGCCCGGCAATGACACACATTTGATATATTAAGAGGATTAGCGCTCACGCGCCGCGAACCGAGCAAGCGCCCGCGGCAGCTCGTCGAGATGATCGATCACGCCATCGGCGCCGAGGGCATGAGCCGGGGTGGCCGTGTAGCCGAAGAACACGAGAATGACGCCGGCACGGGCGGTTTTCACGTCGGTGACGCTGTCGCCGACCATGATCGTCCTTGCGGACTCCGCGCCACCCAGGCTCGCCATGACATGCATGACGCCCGCCGGATCGGGGTTCTTCGGCAATCCGGCGTCACCGCCCTGAATGCAGCCAAACGCGCCGGCGACCCCCAGCGCCTGTAGGAGGTCGCGGGCAATGGCCTCGGGCTTGTTGGTGCAGAGGCCGAGAGGGACCCACCAGCTTCGCGCAAGGCGCCAAGCGCGCTCGCCGCACCCGGATAGAGGCGCGAGAATGCGGCGGCCTTCGCCGCGTAATGCACTAACAGCCTCGCGGCTGCCTTTTTCCCTGGCGACACCGTCGAGGGTTCCGCCGTGAGCGGCAACGGCGCGGTCGAGCAGCTTGCCGAGTCCGCCGCCGACCATCCCGCGCACGGCTTGCGGAGAATGCGACGGGAGATCAAGCTCTGCCAGGGTTTGGTTCAGCGCCGCGGCGAGGTCGAGCACCGTATCGACCAACGTGCCATCGAGATCGAAGATCACCGCTTCCGGCCACGGTCGCGCGCGTCGACGCGGATACTGCCCCGAAACTCCCGCTCCCCCTTGCGGGGGAGCAGGATCGCCCCCAGGGCGATCCGAGGGGGGCGCGGAGGCGGTTTGTTGTTGAACCCCCCCTCTCCTCCCTATCCTCCCCCTCAAGGGGGGAGGGTTTGCTGCCGCCAATTGCCTTAGACATCAGGCGGCGACGCGGGCACGCTCGGCATTATGCCGGATCGCGGCGATGTTCTCGGCGTAGGCGCCGCCTTTGAAGATGCCCGCGCCGGCGACGAACACATTGGCGCCGGCTTCCGCTACGAGGGACACGGTGTCGGCATTGATGCCGCCATCGACCTCAAGCTGGATGGGTCTCGAGCCGATCATGCGGCGGATGTTCCGGATCTTCTCGAGCTGCGCCGGGATGAAGGCTTGGCCGCCGAAGCCGGGGTTCACGGTCATCACCAGAATGAGATCCACCTTGTCCAGCACATGCTCGATCGCAGACTCATGGGTCGAAGGCGTTATGCTCACGCCGGCCTGCTTGCCCAGCCCACGGATGAGCTGCAGCGAGCGATCGAGATGGGGACCGGCTTCGGAATGCACGGTGATGATGTCCGAGCCGGCGGACGCGAAGGCTTCGATGAAGGGATCGCAAGGCGCGATCATCAGATGCACGTCGAACATTTTCTTGGAATGCGGGCGCAGCGCCCGCACCACATCGGGGCCAATGGTGATGTTGGGCACGAAATGGCCGTCCATCACATCGACATGGATCCAGTCGCAGCCGGCGGCGTCGATCGCGCGCACCTCCTCGCCGAGCCGCGCAAAGTCGGCCGAGAGGATGGACGGGGCGACGATGATGTCGCCTGGCGCCGAACGGTTCGCCGTTTGAGCCTTGGTCATGATGCGGCAGCCTTGGCTAGCCGGTCACCGCTTGGCGGCGCCATTGTAGCGTTTGCCTTCCGGCAGCTCCGAAACATAAGCGTGGGTGGTGTAGCGAAGGTTACGGCCTTCGCCTTCCTGCCGCTCGAGCCTGAAACCCGGCTCCTGCACCGGACGGTTGGCTATGAAAGAGAGGCGGATCGATTCCCAGCCGGGCGAAGCGTCGAACGCGGAAAGGCGGATATAGCGGTCGCCATAGAGCTGGCGGCACTTGGCCAGCTCCCGCATGACGGCGGACGCGTCCTTGAGATCGAACATCGGCAGCTCCCACATGTCCCAATACGTGTTGCGGGGATGCGGGTCGTCGGTGAATTCGATGTTCACGGCCCAGCCCTTGTCGAGGCAGTAGTGCACCTGGCGCGCGATCTGCTGGTCGGTGAGGTCGGGCAGGAAGGAGAAGGTGCCTTGGGTGATACGCATGGCCTTTCCCTAATGGGCGAAATTGGCGAGGGGAACGAAGTCGGGTGTGTCGGTTGAGGCGTAATCGAAGGTCACGTCCTTCCAGGTGTCGAGCGCCTGCCGGAGCGGCGCGCACCAGCGCGCGGCTTGGTCGAGGATCTGCAGCCCTTCGGCCATGGTGTCGCGGCCCTCATTGCGGGCGAGGATCATGGCTTCAAGGGCCACGCGGTTGGCGGCGGCTCCCGCCTGAATGCCCGCCGGATGGCCGATGGTGCCGCCACCAAACTGCAGCACGACGTCCTCGCTGAGATAGTGCAGAAGCTGGTGCATCTGGCCCGCATGGATGCCGCCTGAGGCAACCGGCATGACTTTCCGCAAGCTCGCCCAATCCTGATCGAAATAGACGCCGTTCTCCAGCCGCATGGGAACGTGGTCCTCGCGGAGGATGTCGTAGAAGCCGCGCACGGTATTGGGATCACCTTCGAGCTTGCCGACCACGGTGCCGGCATGGAGGTGATCGACGCCCGCCAACCGCGCCAATTTGGCGATGACACGAAACGAGACCCCGTGGGTTTTCTGGCGCGTATAGGTGGAATGACCGGCGCGGTGAAGATGCAGGATCATGTTGTTGCGGCGCGCCCATTTGGACATCGACTGCAGCGCCGTCCAGCCGATGACGAGGTCGATCATGATGATCACCGAGCCGAGCTCATGGGCGAACTCGGCGCGCTCATACATGTCTTCCATGGTGGCCGCGCTGACATTGAGATAGGTGCCTTTGATCTCTCCGGTCGCGGCCTGCGCCTTGTTCACCGCCTCCATGCAATAGAGGAAGCGCTCGCGCCAATGCATGAAGGGCTGGGAGTTGATGTTCTCGTCGTCCTTGGTGAAATCGAGTCCGCCCTTCAGCGCCTCGTAGACAACGCGCCCATAGTTGCGCCCCGACAGGCCGAGCTTGGGCTTGACCGTGGCGCCGAGCAAAGGCCTGCCGAACTTGTCCAGGCGCTCGCGCTCGGCGACGATACCGGTCGGCGGACCATCATAGGTCTTCACATAGGCCACGGGCAAACGCATGTCCTCGAGCCTGAGCGCCTTCAGCGGCTTGAAGCCAAAGACGTTGCCGATGATCGAGGCGGTCAGGTTGACTACCGATCCGGGCTCGAACAGATCGAGATCGTAGGCGACATAGGCGAAATATTGTCCCAGCGCGTTCGGCACCGGATCGACGCGGTAGCACTTTGCCCGATATTTGTCCGAAGCCGTCAGGCGGTCGGTCCAGACCACGGTCCAGGTCGCGGTCGACGATTCGCCGGCGACGGCGGCGGCGGCCTCGATCGGGTCGACGCCGTCTTGCGGCGTGACCCTGAACAGCGCGATGAGATCGGTCTCGTTGGGCTGGTAGTCGGGCTCCCAATAGCCCATCTGCTTATATTCGAGCACGCCCGCCTTGTAGCGTCCTTCGCCACGGAGCGTCTTGGCCGGTTCGGCGCTGGAAGCGCCCGCGACCTTCGCCTGCTCGTTCATTATCGTCCTCCTCGGCCGCTTCGCGCGCAAGCGCCAAACAGCCTTCTCAATCAGGCTTTGGCCGCCGCCAGCGCCGCGACCGCCGGCAGCGTGCGGCCTTCCAGCCATTCGAGAAAGGCTCCGCCCGCCGTGGACACATAGGTGAAGTCCTGGGCAACGCCGGCGGCATTGAGGGCCGCCACCGTATCGCCGCCGCCGGCGATGGCGACAAGCTCGCCTTGCCGCGTCAGGCGGGCGGCCTCGCGCATCAGCGCATAGGTCCCTTCGCCGAAGGGCGCGATCTCGAAGGCTCCAACCGGGCCGTTCCAGACCAGGGTCTTGATCGCACCGAAGCGTCGCTTGAGATCGGCGACAGATTTCGGACCAATATCGACGATCATCTCGTCGGCAGGGATCTCTCCCACGTCGCAGACCCGCCATGCCGCGCCGAGTTTGAGCTCCTTGGCCACAACGAAGTCGTTGGGCAGCACGATTTCGCAATCGTGCTGCTCAGCCCGCGCCATGATGTCCCTGACAATCGGTACCGCGTCAGGCTGGCAGAGCGATTTCCCGATCTCCACGCCTTGCGCGTAAAGGAACGTGCTGGCCATGCCCCCTGCAAGCACGAGCGCGTCCATTCTGACGGTGAGATTGGTCAAGACATTGATCTTGGTGGACACCTTAGAGCCACCCGCGACCGCCATCACCGGCCGTTCGGGGTGCTCGAGAGCGCGATCGAGCGCCCTGATTTCAGCCATCATGAGCAGCCCGGCATAAGCCGGCAGAATGTGGGTGATGGCTTCGATCGAGGCGTGGGCCCGGTGCGCCGACGAGAACGCGTCGTTGACGTAAATGTCGCCGAGCTCGCCGAGGCGCTTGGCGAACCCGAAATCGTTCATCTCCTCGCCGCTATGGTAGCGAAGGTTTTCGAGCACAGCCACCTCGCCTGGCTTGAGTGCGTCCACGCCGCGCCTCGCCTCTTCGCCAACACACTCCTTGATGAAGTGCACCGGCGTGCAGCGCATCAGCTCCCGCAGCTTGGCCGCAACCGGCTCCAGCGACGTCTCGGGGCTTGGCTGACCCTTGGGACGTCCCAAATGCGTCAGCACGATGACTTTGGCGCCGCCGCTCAAGAGCTGCTTGATGGTCGGCAGTACGCGATTGATGCGCGTCGTGTCGGCCACCGCCCCGTCCTGCATCGGCACGTTGAAATCGACGCGGAGCAGCACGCGCTTACCCCTAAGGTCGAGCCCGTCGAGGGTGCGGATGCGGGAGAAGTCAATCTTGCCACCGCCGGTGGCTTTACTCGTCGAGATGTCGATATCGTTCATATCACCCTGCTCATGACTACTGCGGTATCACTCATGCGATTGGAGAAGCCCCATTCATTGTCGTACCAGGCCACGACCCGGCAAAAGGTCCCCTCGACGACCTGGGTGCCTTCGAGATCGAAGATCGAGCTCAAGGGATCGTGATTGAAGTCCGTCGAGACGAGCGGCTTCGCGTTCACGCCGAGGACGCCCTTCAGCGGACCTTCGGCAGCTTCGACCATCGCCGCGTTGATCTCCTCCCGGCTCGTCGGGCGCGAGGAGGTGAAGGTGAGGTCAATCAGGCTCACATTCGGCACCGGCACCCTGATCGCGGCACCGTCGAGCTTGCCCTTCAACTCAGGGAGCACGAGGCCGACCGCCTTGGCGGCGCCGGTCGAGGTCGGGATCAGGTTCACCGCGGCCGCCCGCGCCCGGTAGGGATCCTTGTGCAGCGTGTCCACCGTCCGTTGGTCGCCGGTATAGGCATGGATGGTTGTCATATAGCCGTGGCGGATGCCCACTGCCTGGTTGAGCACGCTTGCAACCGGCGCGAGGCAGTTGGTGGTGCAGGACGCGTTCGAGACGACGTGATGCTCCTGGGTGAGCTTCTCGTCGTTGACGCCATAGACCACGGTCAAATCGGCGCCCTTGCAAGGGGCCGACACGAGGACGCGCTTGGCGCCCGCGGTCAGGTGCTTGGCGGCACCCTCGCGGTCGGTGAACCGGCCGGTGCATTCCATGACGATGTCGACGCCGAGGTCGCGCCAGGGAAGCTTCTCGGGTGTGGCTTCCGAGAGCACGGCCAGGTCGTGACCGTCAGCCTTCAAATGACCGTTGGCGGCGCTGACTTTGCCCAGGAAACGCCCATGCACGCTGTCGAATTCGAGCAGGTGCGCATTCATGTCCGCTGAACCGAGATCATTGATCGCCACGAAGTCGAGGTCCTTGCGGCCCGCTTCGAGGAATGCTCGGAGCGTGAGCCTGCCGATCCTGCCAAATCCGTTGATGGCGACGCGCTTATTCGACATCTCTCCTCACTTTTTGGTTTTACCAATAAGATCGCGCGCGGCGGCCCGGACGGCCTCCACGGTGATTCTGAAGTGCTTATAAAGCTCTTCGGCTGGGGCAGAAGCCCCGAATCCATGCATGCCCACAAAACGACCCTCGGCACCAAGCCATTTCTGCCATCCGAACTCGACCGCGGCCTCGACGGCTACGCGCGGGGCGTTGCCCAGCACCTCGCGTTGATAGCCTTCGCTTTGGCCCTCGAACAGCCTCCAACAGGGCATGGAAATCAAGGCGGCCCTGATCCCCTCGGCTTGCAGGGCCCTGGCCGCCGCAGCGGCAAGGGCCACTTCGGAGCCCGTGCCGATCAGGGTGACGTCGCGGCCTCCCTCGGGCTCGACCAGCACATAAGCACCTTTCGCCGAGAGGCTCTCGTCGGTATGGCTGGTCCGGAGCAGAGGCACGCCCTGTCGGGTAAGCGCGAGAATCGAGGGCGTCGTTTCGGTGCCAAGCGCGATCTCCCAGCATTCGGCGCATTCGACCGAATCGGCGGGACGGAAGACGTTGAGATTGGGTATGGCGCGCAAAGCCGCCAGCTGCTCGACGGGCTGATGCGTGGGCCCATCCTCCCCAAGGCCGATCGAATCATGGGTCATGACATAGATGACGCGCTGGCCCATCAGGGCGGAAAGCCTAATCGAGGGACGGCAATAATCGGAGAAGACGAGGAAGGTGCCGCCATAGGGAACTATGCCGCCATGCAGCGAGAGGCCGTTCATGGCCGCGGCCATGCCGTGCTCGCGGACGCCGTAATGGATATAGGTGCCCGAGAAATCACCGCGCTTGACGATGGTGTGCAACTTGGTAAGCGTGCCGTTCGAGCCCGTGAGGTCGGCGGAGCCGCCGATCAGGCCCGGTGTGACGGGCAAGAGCTTCTCCAGCACCTTCTGAGACGATTGCCGCGTGGCGAGCTTGGCGGCGTCGCGGCTGAATTCGGCCTTGAGGACGTTCACCGCGGCGGCAATCTTGTCGCGCACCTCCGCATCGATCGGATTGGTCAGGTGCTCGCGGGCCGGCGCATCGAGGCGCTTTGCCGCCGTCTGCCACCGTTCGTAAGCCGCAGCATGGCGCGCGCCGGCCGCGCGCCAGCTGGCCAAGATCGGCTTCGGTACCTCGAAGGGCGCATGGCGCCAGCACAGGCGTTCGCGCGCGCCGCTGATCTCCTTCTCGCCAAGCGGGGAACCGTGCGTCGACGCTGAGCCCTGCTTTCCCGGCGCGCCATAGCCGATGATGGTACGGCAGGCGATCAGGGACGGCCGGTCGGTGACGGCGCGCGCATTCTCGATGGCGAGCGCTACGGCCTCGGGATCATGGCCGTCGACCCTTGTCACGTGCCAATGCGAGGCCGTGAAGCGCTCGAGCTGGTCGTCGGACACCGACAGGCTGGTTGGGCCATCGATGGAAATCTGGTTGTCGTCGAACAGCACGATCAGGCGACCGAGCTTGAGATGACCGGCAAGCGAGATCGCCTCCTGGCTGAGGCCCTCCATGAGACAGCCGTCACCGGCGATTACGTAAGTGTCGTGGTTCACGATCTCATCGCCATAGCGGTGATTGAGCAGCCGCTCGGCGAGCGCCATGCCGACCGCATTGCCGAGGCCCTGCCCCAACGGGCCGGTGGTGGTCTCGATGCCGGGAGCGTGCCCATATTCGGGATGACCCGGCGTACGCGAGCCGAGCTGGCGGAAGCGCTTGAGCTCGCCCAAATCCATCTCCGGCACCCCGGTGAGGTAGAGCAAGGCATAGAGCAGCATGGAGCCATGACCGGCAGAGAGCACGAAACGGTCGCGGTCGGGCCAAGCCGGGTGACGCGCGTCGAATTTCAGGAAGCGGGTGAACAGCACGGTGGCGACGTCGGCCATGCCCATCGGCATGCCGGGATGGCCGGAATCGGCCTTCTGCACCGCATCCATAGCCAGCACCCGAATGGCGTTGGCCATGTCCCGATGGGTCCCCTCGGGTAACGCCTCACCCTGCTGCAAAGCTTCAGCCATCTGATCTCTCGGCTCCCGGATCGCTAATAGGCACGAACGCCCATCGCCGCCTTGACGGCGTGGTAGCCGACGAGAAGCTGCGTCAGCGCCAGCGGGTGGCTCCTGCGGGCGCCGTTGGCAACATCGATGCGCCCCACCTGGTCGCGCAAGTGCCCGGCTTCCGGGATCAGGTTCCACAGCAGATCCTCGATGCGCTCGGCGCGCTCGTCGGAAATGCTGCCGTTGATCTCGAGCACGTCGACGGGTTTGCCGTCGCGGTCGCGCGCCAGCTCAAGATGCAGGCCGGCATTGCTCGAGCCGTCGAACAGCGGCGTGAAGTCCGGGTGCGGCAAGGTCGGACGCAGGATGTGGCGCACGTCAAGCTGGGTGTCGGAGCCGTTCGCCTCTTGAGGCGCCTGGAAGCGAATGACGATGTCGGCGAAGGTGCGTTGCGGATGCATGTATTTCGGGCTGTCCACTCTCCGCCTCTCTAGCGACGCCAGCACCTCATCCCGGCGGTAGCCCCGCTTGGTCGTGTCCCGATGGATCTTCCATTTGACGCGGAGCTCGTCATCGGGATCGAGATAGATTTTCACGTCATAGCAATCGCGCATGGCCCGCGTCGTATAGCCGAGCAGTCCTTCCGCGATGACAAAATCCTTGGGCTTCACATATTCCGGCCGGCCAAAGGTTCCATCGCTGTGGTCGTAGACCGGCTTCAGGATCGGATCGCCTTCGCGCAAGTGGCGCAGCGCTTGCTCAAGGATGTCGAGATAGTTCGCGCGCGGGTCAATCGCCGACAAGCCGTTCGCGTCGCGTTCGCGACGGTCGAATCTATGGTACTCGTCAGTGCAGATCACAGTGCAGCGGTCCTCACCGAGAATCTGGGCGACGCCCGCCGACAGCGTCGTCTTTCCCGACGCTGAATCGCCGACGATCCCAAGGATGATCGGGTGATCAACCCGCTTCGGCATTTCCTACTCCCGGCACTTCCGTCTTCTTATTTGCAAAACACCTTACGCCACGTCGCGCGCCACGCCACGCGCTTGTGGCAATCGCTCGATCGGCAGATGACTGGTCATGATCTGCCGCTCACCTGTCGCTCCCGTCACCAACATGGTCTGCACCTTGTAATGGGTCTGGGTGCGCTCCACGCCTTCCAGCATCAGACCCGTGGTGATTCCGGTGGCGCAGAAGAACACGTCGTCGGACGCGATGATCTCGTCGCGGGTGTACCAGCGCGTGGTGCTGATCCCGGCCTCTCTGACCGCCTTGGCCTCGGTGTGCAGCTGGGGATCGATCCGGGCCAGAAACTCTCCACCGAGCGCTCTGATGGCGCAGGCGGACATGACGCCTTCCGGCGTGCCCCCTGTTCCCATCAAGGCGTCGATCCCAGAGCCCGGAATGGCTGCGAGCAGCGCCCCGGCCACGTCGCCCGCCGGGTAGAGAGCGACCCGTGCGCCGGCCCTTATGATGTCCTCGATCAGCTCGCGATGACGGGGCTTTTCGAGGACATAGATGGTGAGCTGGGAGACCTCCTTGTTCAACGCCTCGGCGAGAACCTTGAGCTTCCGGCCCGTGCTCCAATGCGGATCGATCTTGCCGCGGGCGGCCGCGGGGGCCACGAACTTCTCCATATAGAAGGCGGGGGCCGGATTCATCATGGCGCCGCGCGGGGCGACGGCGAGCACCGCAAGCGCATTGGTCTGACCCCTGGCGAGATAGCTCGTGCCTTCGACCGGATCGACGGCAATGTCGGCCTTGAAGGTGGAGCCGGGCCGGCCGAGGCGCTCGCCACGGGCGGGCTGAGGCGCCTCGCCCTTGCCCGCCTCGCCGATCACCACCACGGCATCGATATCCACCTCCGACAGGGCGCCAAGCATAGCATCGAGCGCAGCCCGGCCGCCGTCCACGCCATCGCCCCGCCCAATCCAGTTAAAGGCAGCAAGCGCCGCACTCTCGCTGACACGGCGGAGCGAATAGATGAGCTCCGGGCTCGCGCTGCCCGAGGTCTCCATGACACCTCCTAAAGGGACGTCCCCAAGCTCAAGCTGCACGCTCAGCGATGGGATGATTGAATAAAGTCTTCGCAAGGACCGGACCACTATATCGCATGGGCGGGAACAGCCCCAAACTAAAGGGCCGGGCACACCCACCTCAACCGGGCAAGGTCAGGGTCCCTTCCATTTTCATGGGGCCGATCGGCGCACTTGTCCACAGACTTTGACCATAGCCACCGGGGAGCCTCGATGCCCGCAGGTCAGCGCGCGGTGAGACGCGGGTCGAGCGCGTCGCGAAGGGCATCGCCGAGCACGTTGACCGCCACGAGAACGCCGACCAGGGTGAGGCCAGGAACCACGGTCACCCACCAGATTCCGGCGAAGATCAGGTCGTAGCCTGAGCGGATCAAGGTGCCGAGCGAGGGCTCGGTCATTGGAAGCCCGAGCCCCAGGAAGGACAGCGCGGCCTCTGCCATGATGGCGCCCGCGACCTGGGTCGTGGCCACGACGATGAGCGGCGAGAGGATGTTGGGCAGGATGTGGCGCCGGACGATGGTGGCATCGCTTGCGCCCAGCGCCCGGCCGGCGCGGACATGGTCCTTGGCCGCCTCGACTTGGGTCGCGGCGCGGGCGGTGCGGGCGAAATACGGCCATTCGGCAAGCCCGATCACGACGACGAGCAGGGGCACGGCAAAGCGCCCAAGCGTCTCGCCGCCAAGACCCGCGCGGACGAGCGCGAGCGCGATGATGGCAAGCATCAGGGTGGAGAGGGAGAGCTGCACGTCCGCCGCGCGGGCAATCAGCCTATCTACCCTTCCCCCGACATAGCCGGCGATGAGACCGAGCGGGATGCCAATGGCGGCCTGGATGGCCACGGCGAGCACGCCCACGGTCAGGGAAATGCGCGTGCCATAGAGAATTGCGCTGAAGAGATCGCGGCCTTGGGAATCGGCGCCGAGCAGAAAGTGCCGGCTCCCACCTTCAAGCCATGCCGGCGGCAGCTCGGCGTCGAGCACGTCGAAGCTCGCAAGGTCGAAGGGGTTCTGCGGCGCGATAAAGGGCGCGAACAGCGCCGCAAGCGCGACGGCCCCGAGCAGCATCGCGGCGAGCGCGGCTCCTGGCCGGTCCAAGGCAAGGGTGCGGACTGAGGCAAGCGCGCCGCGCGAGCGTCCCGCGCTCATCTTCGACCGTCGAGGCTTATGCGCGGATCGAGCCAGAGGCTCAGGATATCGACCAGGGTGTTGGTGATGACGAAGAGCAGCCCGACGGCGACGAGATAGGTGGTGATCAGCGGCACGTCGGCGCGGGTCACGGCTTCGAGAAACAAAAAGCCCATGCCCGGCCATTGGAACACGGTCTCGGTGAGCAGGGTGAAGGCGAGCATGTTGCCGATCTGCAAGCCGCCGATGGCAATGAGGGGCAGGAGAGCATTGCGTAGCGCGTGATGCAGCCAGACGCGCACGCGCGAGGCGCCCTTGGCGCGCGCGGTGCGCACGTAGTCACTCCCCAGCTGATCGAGCATGGCGCCGCGCACGAGCCTGATGAAGAGCGGCAGCATGATGGAGGAGAGCGTGAGCCCGGGCAGCAGCAGATGCTTGAGCCCATCGAGCGTGAGCAGCCCTGTCTCCCAGATGCCGAGCCGTACCGTCTCCCCGCGCCCGAAGGCCGGGAGCCACCCAAGCCAGACCGAGAAGATCGTGATTAGGATAATGCCGGTCAGGAACACCGGCACCGAGATGCCGAGCACGCTCAAGCCCAAGATCAGCCTCGCGCCCCTGGATCGCGGCCGCACGGCGCAATAGATCCCGGCGGGGACCGACACCAGGAGCACAATCAGGCTGGCGGCGAGCACAAGCTCGAAGCTCGCCGGAAATTTGGCGAGCACCACCTCAAGCGTCGGCCGCTTATAGATGTAGGACTGGCCGAGATCGCCCTTTACCGCGTGCACCAGATAACGCGCGAGCTGCGTGGCCCAGGGCGCATCGAGGCCGAGCTCGTGCCGCAGCGCGGCGCGCGGGGCCTCTGGCACCGCCTCCCCCATGATCTCGCGCAAGGGATCGCCAAGCGCTTGCCTCACGGCGAAGGCGATCACCGCGATCGCCAGCATGACGAGAATGGCTTCGGCCGCGCGCTTGGAGAGGAAGGCCAGAGCCGTCGCAAGCGCGCGTATCCTGCCCCTTCGTTCAAGGTCCATAGATTGATTTCAATGCCGATAGAGCGCACGCGCGCCTTTGGGCGCTTGCGCCTTGGGCCAGGTAAGACCATAGGCGATCGACGCCGCAACCGCAGACTGCCAGGGCACGAACATCACGACAATGGCGTCGAGCAGGGCCGCCGGGTAGAGCAGCAGCCCGAAAAGCGCGCCCACGACGACGATCAGCATCCAAGCCTCGCTCCGTCTGATGGCAATCGCCGGGATACCCGTGCCGAAGGCGGTCAGCCCCGCGCCGACCGCGCCTCCAAGCAAGCCCCCCACCAGCCAGGCGAGCATTTCCCGATCGGCCTTGGCGCCCTCGGCGGTGCCGAACAACGCAGAGGCTTGCACCGTGTTGATCACATCGTTGGCGGTGTTGACGGCGGCGAGCCAGCCCATCAGCGTGAGCGCCATGACGAGGAGGCATTTGCTGAGATCGCGGCTGACCCACAGCCAAAGCACGCCGGCGATCATGGCTCCGAAGGCGATGCCGGCGTGAAGTGGCACCCCCCGTGCATTGATGAGAATATCGGGGTCGCTCAGGTGGATGTCGGGCAGAGGCGAAGGCAGGCTGGAGATGAGCGCGGTCACCGCCCCGAGCCCGGCCATGACCGCCATGGCGCGGGCGCGAGAAGGCAGCCTGGGCCGTGCATCGAGGCGCAAATAGGCGGGAGTCATGGGATGCCCCCCTCGCCTTCAAGCATAGCGCGAGAGGCCGTCCGACTCCACCTGGCCAGAACCGGCCAAAAGGCCCGAGCGCGGCGGAGCGAGCGGGCCCACTATTCCATCACCAGATCGCCGAGATAGGGCATGTCGATGACGTTGAGCACAGACCCGATATGGACGTTCTTGCGCGCCGCCCAGGAGAGGTGCTGCCAATGCAGCGGCACGAGCGCCGCATCGTCGTAGAGAATGCGCTCGATCTTCTGCAGGACCCGGGCGCGGTCGCTCGCATCGGTCATGGTCTGGGTCTGAAGGGTCAGCCGGTCAACCTCCGGATTGGAATAGTTGCCGGCATTGTATTGACCGTAGCCCGTCTTGGCGTCGGGCGTCATGACCAGGAACTCGTAGAAATTTGCCGAGTCCTCAGTGTCGGATTGCCAGCCGATCATCATGATGTCGCCCGCGCGCTCGTCGAAGCGTTGCCAATATTGCGCCTTGGGCATGGTCTGCAGATCCACCTTGATGTTGATCCTCGCGAGCATGGCGGCGACGGCTTCCGCGATGCGATAGTCCTCGATATAGCGGTTGTTCGGCGCCATCATCGTCACTGAGAAGCCATTGGCGTAGCCCGCTTGCTCCATCAGCGCCTTGGCTTTTTCCAGGTCGAAGCGCGGGATAAGCGCGGGGTCGTAGCCGGCATAGCCGGGCGGGCTCAGCTCCCCTGCCGGCGTGGCGAAGCCGCGCATGATCTTGCTCGTGATGCCTTGCCGGTTCACCGCGTAGTTGATGGCGAGACGTACACGGGGGTCCTTGAAGGCCGGAACCCGCTGCCGGTTCAGCTCGAAGGCCAGGATCCGCATGCTCGGCATGGTCACGAGGGTGCAACAGGAATCGCCCTTGACCCTGTCGAAATCCGTCGGCGGGACGGGCGCGATGAAGTCGACGTCGCCGGCAAGCAACGCCGCCACGCGCGTGGCGGGCTCCTTGATGGGCGTGAAGACGATCTCATCCACATTGCCTGACGAGGCCTTGTCCCAATAGTCGGCAAAGCGCTTGAAGGTGAGCCTCACCCCCTGCTCCCGCTCCGTGATAATGAACGGCCCGGTGCCCAACGCATGCGTCGAGGCGAAGGAGGCGCCCTGCTTGACGATCTCATCCTTGGGGCGACCGCGTTCGTCGGTGCCTGAATAGAACGCGCGGTCCATGGGAAAGATGTAGGTGGCGAGATTCAAGACGAGCGGATAAGGGCCCTTGGTGACGAGATCGATGGTGAGAGCGTCCACCGCCTTTGCCTCGCTGAAGGGCTCGAAGAGCGCTTTGAAATCGGGGCTTTGCTTGAGCCGGTTGAAGGTCCAGACGACATCCTCAGCCGAGAGCGTGCGGCCCGAATGAAAGCGCACGCCTTCCCGCAAATGAAAGCGCGTGGTGCGATCGTCGATCTTTTCCCAGCTGGTCGCCAAGCGCGGCTCCAGGGTGAGGTCCTGGCGGAAGCGGAGCAGCGGATCGAAGAGGAGGTGGGAAAGCTGGAGCGTGGCGCTGGCGAGCTGCTCATGGGGGTCGAGGGAGGTGGGATCGGCGTCATAGGCCATGCGCAATGTCTTGGCCGAAGCAGGCGCGAGGCAGGCAACCGCCATAAGCGCAATGACCAGCAGACGAATAAGTCGAAGCATAAGAGGACCTTGCCTTGTGATATAGGCTCGTGCAGTTGAGGCTCCCACGCCTACTCCTTCCTGGGATCGGCCGCTTTGCAAGGCTTTTTCGTCACAGGCACCGATACAGATGTCGGCAAGACGGTCGTCGCCGCCTGGCTGCTTTCGCATCTTGATACTTCGCAAATCGACGCCTGCTATTGGAAACCGGTGCAGGCGGGAGCTGAGCCGGAGACCGACACGGCCGCCGTGCGCCGGCTGGCCGAAGTCTCCGACGATCGCATCTTGCCGGAGGCCTATGTGCTCCCGGAGGCCATGGCTCCTCATGAGGCGGCAAGACGCGCCGGCGTCGAAATCGACATGGCAAAGCTTGAGGCGCCCGCTTCCGGCCGGCTCCTAGTGGTCGAGGGCGCGGGCGGGATGCTCGTTCCTCTGACCGACACCGCCTTCGTCATCGATCTCGCCGCGGAGCTACATCTGCCAGTGATCGTCGTCGCGCGCTCCACCCTCGGCACCATCAATCACACGCTGCTATCGCTCGAGGCCCTGCGCCGTCGCGGCCTGCCGCTTGCCGGGGTCGTTATCAATGGGCCGGAGATGCCGCACAACCGGGCGGCGATCGAGCGCTACGGCCAGGTGCAGGTGATCGCCGAGATCCCCTGGCTTCCGGCGGTAACGCGGGCGAGCCTGCTTGAGGTCGAGCCGGAGCTCGATCTTCTAAAGCTTGCGCGAGCCCTGCCGTGAACGACACACCGGAAAAAGACGGGCTTGCCAAGGAGGCGCTGGCTCGAGACGCGCTTGCGCGTGACGTCGTCGCGCGAGACCGGCGCCACGTCTGGCATCCCTTCACCCAGCACGGAACTGAGGCCGAGCCGCTGCTGCTCGCGCGCGCCCACGGCGCCTCGCTGTTCGATGCGGAGGGGCGCGAGATCCTCGACCTCGTGTCCTCCTGGTGGACCTGCACGCACGGCCACGCGCACCCCAAGCTCAATGAGGCGCTCGCACGCCAAGCCGACCGGTTCGAGCATGTGATGTTCGCAGGCTTCACCCATCAGCCCGCCGTCAATCTTGCGACCGCGCTGGCGCTGCTGCTTCCGGCGGATTTGAGCCGAGCATTCTTTTCCGACGACGGCTCGACGTCCGTCGAGGTCGCGCTCAAGATCGCGTTCCAATATTGGGCCAATCGCGGCGAGACGCGGCGTCGCACGTTCATTTCCTTCGATGGCGGCTACCACGGCGACACTTTGGGGGCCATGTCGCTCGGGCGAGGCTCCGGCTTCTTCACCCTGTTCCGCGGTCTGATGTGCCAAGTGGCCGTCCTCCCCTTCCCTTACACCTTCGATGGCGACGAGGCGGCCGAAGACCGGGAGACGGGCGCGCTCACTGCTTTCGAAGACAGGGTGGGGAACGGGGCCCAGGACGTCGCAGCCCTCATCATCGAGCCTTTGCTGCAAGGCGCCGGCGGCATGCGAATCTGCCGTCCCGACTTTCTGCGGCAGCTGGTCAAGATGGCGCAGGATGCCGGGATCCTCGTCATCTTCGACGAGGTGGCGACCGGATTCGGGCGCACCGGAACGCTGTTCGCCTTGGAGCAGGCCGGCGTGGTGCCGGACCTCGTCTGCCTGTCCAAAGGCCTGACGGCAGGCTATCTGCCGATGGCGGTGACGATGGCGCGGGAGAGGGTATTCGAGGCGTTTATCGGCGAGACTTTCGACCGCGCGCTCCCCCATGGCCATTCCTTCACCGCCAACCCACTCGCCTGCGCGGTGGCGCTTCGCTCTTTGAACCTGTTCGAGGAAGAGGGCACGCTTGCGAGGATCGCGCGGATCGAGGCCCGCCATCGACAGATGCTCAAGGAGCTCAAGGGCCGCGAGGACGTGGTTCGCCCGCGCGTGCTGGGCTCGATCCTGGCTTTCGATTTGAAGGGCGAAGCCGCCTATCAGTCGGGGCGAAGCCAAGCGCTGAAGGCCTGGTTTCTCGCCCATGGCCTCAACATTCGGCCGCTCGGCGCCACGGTCTATCTGCTGCCCCCCTACTGCATCACCGGTGCCGAGCTCACCCGCGCCTATGCAGGGCTGATCGAGGGCCTGGGCTGGCTTGCCTCCATGGACCCGACGCGTCCGTAGACGATGTGCCAGGTGGTGCGCCCACCGTGCCGCTCATCGGCGGCGCGGATGGCGCGGCGAAGGGCGCCCGCCGAGAGCGGCGCGTAGCCCTCTTTCGGGGTCAGACCGCCGATCGCCTTCAGGCGGCGCAGGAAGGCGAGCGCATTGGTGTCGGCCACCAGGCGTTCTTCGTCGACGATGCCAGGAAGCTCCGGGATATCGACGAGCCCACTCGGCAATTCTCGCGCCGCGAGCACCGCGCGCCATTCGGGGAAGCTCTGCCCACTGATCGTGGCATAGACCAGCAGGCCGCCGGGAGCGAGCAGCAGGCCGAGACGGTCAAGCGCCGCCACCGGATCGGCGAGCCAATGCAGCGTCATGCTCATGGCAATAAGGTCGAAGGGGCCTGCGACCTCAGGCCGCGCAGCATCCATGACCTCGAAACTGACTTGCTGGCCGTTTCCGCTCTCAAGATTGCGCCGGCATTCTTCGATCATGGCAGGCGCCAGGTCGCTCAATACGAAGCTACTACCTGGATAGCGCGCAACGAGGTGACGGCTGAACAAACCGGTGCCGCAACCGAGCTCGAGCACGCGGGGCCGGGCGAGCGGCGGCAGCAAGCGCGCCAGGCGCTCGGCGACGGCGCGCTGCAGATCGGCATACTGTTCGTAGGACGTTGCCCGCGCGCCGAAGGTGCCGGCAACATTGGCGCTACGGCTCAAGGGCATGCGCAAAATCGAGGACATGACGGGCGCACCATTCAGGATGTCTCAGAGGTAGCACATGGCCGCCAGTCTCGGACCAATGGATATTGGTGCCGCCCCAGACGCCCTCGCTCATCGCCTCCGGCACGATGGCGTCGTCGCTTGCGGCAAGGGCGAGCACGGGGCAATCGAGGCAGGCCCTCGCCTTTCGAGCGTCCCAATGCATCAACCAGCCAAGGCCTTCATCGAGCCTCTCGATGTTGAGCGCACCCCGAGGCGCAAAGGCGTCCGTGCCGCAGGCGCGCCAGAAGGCTTGCACGGTGGCACCGGCGTCTCGCTTGAGCTCTCGCCGCATGCCAGCGATACGCGCCGACGGGATAGGGGGACAGAAGCGGTCGAAGCCTTGGACGCTGACAAGCGCCCGGAAGGGCCGGTTCGCCCGCTGCCCTGCCGCCTGAAGCAACCACAGAACCCCAAGGGAGTGGCCGACGGCGATAGCGTCGCTCGGGCAATCGCTTGCTCCTCCAGGACTACCGGCAACAAAGCCGAGATCGACAAGGCTGACTTCGGCTCCCGGCAAATGTGTGATCAGATCGCGCCAAATGCCGGCATGGAAGCCCCAGCCATGGACGAGCACAAAACGCATCAACGCTTAACGAGCCGCGCTGAGACGTAGGGCCCGCTCGTCGAGCGCATTGAGCAAGGCATCGATATCGGCCTGTTTATGCGCCGCAGTGAAGGCAAGCCTGAGCCGCGCGGTCCCGGACGGCACCGTGGGCGGCCTGATCGCGGTGGCGAAGAAGCCTGCCTCGCGGAGTCTCTTGCTCAAAGCGAGCGCCGCATGATTGCTCCCCACCATCAGCGGCACGATCTGCGTGGTCGAGCCGCCAGTCTCCAATCCAAGGCTATGCGCGCCCAGGCGAAAGCGCTGGGCGAGCGCCGTCACATGAGCGCGCTCGGCCTCGAGCGAGGGCAAGAGATCGAGGGCCGCGTCGATCGCTCCGAGCACGGGCGGCGGCAGCGCCGTCGAGTAGATCAGCCCGCTGCAGCGATTGACCAGGTAGCCGCGCAACACGGCCGAGCAGGCGACATAGGCGCCGAAGCCGCCAAGGGCCTTGGAGAAAGTGCCGATGACGAGGTCCGCCTCGCCGGAGAGGCCCTGGCCGCCCTCGCCCAAAATGCCAGTCGCATGGGCATCATCGACGATGAGCATGGCGCCATGCTCCCGCGCGATCCGGCCGAGCTCGGTCAGCGGCGCCACATCTCCATCCATCGAAAATACGCTCTCGGTCAGGATGAATTTCGGCCTGCTATCCGCTTGATATTGACTCAGAAGCGTTTGGAGATGTCCGGCGTCGCGGTGGCGATATCGGATCTCTCTCACGCCTGCCGCAGCGCAGCCGAAATGCATGCTGGCGTGATTGAGGCGGTCGGAGAAGACCAGCGGCTCAGCGCCCAGCACGTTCCGGTCGAGGAGCGCCTGCAAGATTGTGGCATTGGCCTGAAAGCCCGACGCCATGATCAAGGCGGCGGGCCTCCGTTTCAACTCGGCGACCTTGGACTCAAGGGTTGCGAAGCAACCGAGATTCCCGGTGACGAGGCGTGAGGCGCCGGAGCCCACGCCAAAAGCTTCCACCCACTTTCCCGCCCGCTCGATGAGTGCCTCGTGGAAGCGGAGTGCGAGATAGTCGTTGCTCGCAAGATTGAGGTAGGCCTCGCCCCCGACGCGGATCGTCCTCGCGTCAGATGCCTCGACCGGGATCAGGTCCCGCCGCAAGCCTTCGCGGTCGCGGGCCTCTAGATAGGCTCCGTATCGGCTTTCGCTCCTTGCCATGATCCTGTATTAGCGAAGGGCCACACAAGCAGCAATCGTACCGCGCCGAATCGTGTCCGAACTTCAAAAATTCCCGAATCCTATCAAAGGCAAAGCGCGCCCCGCGGAGAGATCCAGCGAGCCTGAGGGCGAGGCTCGCGGGTTGCGTCACGATTGGGAAAAAGCGGAGATCGTGACGCTTTTGAGCCAGCCGCTGCTCGGCCTGATCGATCAGGCGCGCGCGGTGCATCGGCGCCATCACGCCGACGGCAATGTCCAGCTCGCAAGCCTGCTCTCGATCAAGACCGGAGCCTGCCCGGAAGACTGCAAATATTGCCCGCAATCGGCCTATTATTCGAAGGCGACGGGACTCCCGCGCGAGCAGCTCCTCGATGTCGATGAGGTGCTGGCCAAGGCCGCGCTCGCCAGGCAGGCAGGCGCCACGCGCTTCTGCATGGGCGCCGCCTGGCGCGAGGTGAAGGACGGCGAGTCCTTCGACCGCGTGCTGGCCATGGTGCGTGGAGTGCGGGCGCTCAAGATGGAGGCTTGCGTCACCCTCGGCATGCTTACGCAAGCCCAAGCTGACCGCCTAGCGCAAGCCGGGCTCACCGCCTACAACCACAATCTCGATACCTCGCCGGAATTCTATGGCGAGGTGATCACCACACGCTGCTACCAGGACCGGCTCGACACGCTTGAGCGCGTCCGCCGCTCCGGTGTGCAAGTCTGCTGCGGCGGCATTATCGGCATGGGCGAGAGTCTAGACGATCGAGCTGGGCTGCTGCAGACGCTGGCCAATCTTGATCCTCACCCCGAAAGCGTGCCGATCAATGCGCTCGTCGCCGTGCCGGGAACGCCGCTTCAGGACCGGCTGCCTATCGACCCGCTCGATCTCGTGCGCATGGTGGCCGCGGCGCGCATCCTGATGCCCGCTTCGCGGGTGCGCTTGTCGGCCGGGCGCCGCAGCCTCACCAAGGAGGCGCAGCTCCTCTGCTTCATGGCGGGCGCCAACTCCATCTTCTATGGCGACAAGCTGCTCACCACCGCCAACAACGACGCCGCCGACGATCTCGCCCTGATCGAGGAGGCGGGCTTGCAGGTGGAGCCTACGCCCTTGATGCGCCCGAGCGGCCCCGAACTCCCCGCTCCCCCCTTGCGGGGGAGCACGAACACGACCGGTTGAAGATCGGTCGGAGGGGGTTATCGGAAGGCGATTTGAGTTGACCCCCTCCCTTCCCTCCCCCTCAAGGTGGGAGGCAAGCGCAAATTGCGTCGCGCCGCCCCAATCGCCCCGTCACCGATAGATTGATATCTGGCACCTGATACCTGACACCCGGCACCTGACCACATGTCCCGCATTGTCTATGTGAATGGCAGCTTCTTGCCGGAGGCCGACGCCAAGGTCTCCATCTTCGACCGCGCCTTCCTATTTGCCGATGGCGTCTATGAGGTGACGGCCGTGCTCGCGCGGCGCTCCATCGATCTCGACGCTCATCTTGCGCGCCTCGACTGCTCGCTCGCGGAGATGCAAATCGCCCCTCCCCTCACCCATGCGGAGCTCCGCGCCTTGCATTCCGAGTTGATCGCGCTGAACGGAGTCGAGGAAGGTATCGTCTATCTAGAGATCACCCGAGGCGTCGCGGATCGCGACTTCAGCTACCCAGAGGGTGTACCTCCCACCGTCGTCGCCTTCACCCAGAGCCGGCCCCTGCTTGACAACCCTTATGCCGTGACCGGCGTGAAGGTCATCACCGTGCCAGATCTCCGCTGGAAGCGGCGCGACATCAAATCCACCTCGCTGCTTGCCCAAGCCATGGGCAAGCAGGCGGCAAAGCTCCGCGGTGCCTACGAGGCCTGGATGGTCGAGGACGGCTTCGTCACCGAGGGCACCTCTTCCACCGCCTTCATCCTCGACGGCGAAGGCCGCATGCGAACGCAGCCGCTCGGGCACCACATCCTCCCGGGCGTCACCCGCCGCGCCGTGTTGCGACTCGCCGAGACCGAAGGGCTCACCATCGAACAGCGGCCCTTCACGGTTGCAGAGACTCTTCAAGCGCGCGAAGCCTTCCTCACTGCGGCATCTGCCTTCGTGTTGCCGGTGGTGGAGGTCGATGGCGCCCCTATTGGTGAAGGGCAACCGGGACCAATCGCCAAGGAATTTCGCCGCCTCTATATCGACGAGGCCACCAAAAACTGACCCAGAGCGGGGAACCGCGCAGGGTCTTGCGCGTTGGTCGGTCATGATAAGGCTTCTCTACTGGCTCATCTACAATTTCGATCTCGGTCCCTTTGGTCCCTCACTCATGGGCCTCGCCGTAAAGACGTGGCTGTTTCAGCGCAGACACCGCATCGCCAATGACAGCTCCTTGCCGGCCTTTCGCTTTTGGGCGCCCGACCAAAATCTCAGCTTCGAGCGCTAAGCTCGCTTGAGCGTCGCTTTGGCCTGTGGCTTTGGCCCGGATTGGCTTAGCTTCCAGCTGATTCCACCAGCGAGCGGCTTCCCCGCTTCCATCAAACAGGCGCGAGAATGCCGCAGCCCGGCGAGCTGACCAGGGAATCGAGCCCCCTCACGAAACGAGGGCCGAGATTGCTCGTGCTGCTCAACGCGGCCGCGGGCACGGCCAATGATAAGGTCATCGAAAGCGTACGCGTTGCCTTGACGCCAGTGTTTGAGGGGCTCGATGTTGCGGCAGAGTTCAGCTTCTGCTCGGGGCACGAGTTGAAACGTCTGGCTGAGACCGCTTTGGCGCGGGCAAAAGCCGGGGAGATCGATGCCGTGGTGGTCGGCGGAGGCGACGGTAGCATCCGTACGGTCGCCAGCGTGCTTGCCAATAAAAGCGTTCCGCTCGGCATCCTGCCCCTTGGCACGTTGAATCATTTCGCCAAGGATCTCGGCATCCCCATGGACCTCGCAAGCGCCGCCGAGGTGATCGCAAAGGGCGCGGAGCGCGTCGTCGATTTGGCAGAGGTGAATGGCGAGATCTTCATCAACAATTCCTCGATCGGCATCTATCCCTATATCGTCATCGACCGCGAGCGGAGGAGATCCCATCACAAGCTGGCCAAATGGATGGCGATGGTGCCCGCCGTTTTCCGCGCGCTGCGGCACTTTCCGCGCCGGCGGCTCGCCCTTTCGGCAGAAGGCTGGACGCGGCCCTACCGCACCCCGTGCCTCTTCATCGGCAACAACGCATACGCCATGGAGCTCTTCACCCTGGGGCGGCGCCACCATTTGGATCAGGGCGAGCTTTGCATCTCTGTGGTGAAGCAACGGCGGCCGTTCGGCTTCTTCTGGATGGTCTGCCGCCTTTGCTTCGGCTGGGCCGAGCAGGCGCGCGACATCGAAAGTTTCAAACTTCGAGACGCCGAAGTGCGATCGAAAACGAGCCGGCTGCCGGTTGCGCTGGATGGCGAAGTGGAGATCCTGCACCCTCCCCTCCATTACCGTTCGCGGCCCGGGGCGCTGCGCGTGATCGCTCCCGAACCCGGTTAGCTCGCGCCTTCCGGCTCGCCGAGCAGCGAGGGTCTGAACTCAACAACTTAGGCCGTTGGTAAACTGCAACAACGCCGACTAGCGTGCAACATTCCGTCTGCGCATCATCGGCCTACGCTTGTACGGACGAAGCCGGCAGCCCTCGCCGCCGGCAGATAGACATTGCGGAGATCGACGAGCACATCGCCGCGCATGCGATTTCTATGCTTTCGTAAGACGAAGAGGCGCTCGTTGCGCTAATCGAGCGCTCGTGGAGCTGAAGCCCCATACTTGGCCAAGTCCGGCCGCTGACGACCACCCTAACCCATCAAGGCGACGCCGGTAAGGAGGTAGAGGAAAGAGCGTTGCCTGCAGCAAATCCCCCCACGCCAGCCACTGCAGCCAAAAATGGGATAGGGCTTGGAGGGCTTGGGTTAACGGCATAGTTCTGGCTTGGACCACCAGGATTGTTCTCACCGTGGTGGATATGGCCATGGTGACCAGGACCGGGCTGCGTGGAAGTGCTTTCTAGGGCGCGTGCCACCTTATCGGCAGGCCATTTGCTTGGAGCCCCAGGGGCTTGCGAGCTCGAGGCGGTACAGCTGCCCCATAACTGCTTGTCCAGTGCGACGCTTCCAGCTGGGTTGCTGTAGGTGACCGCTGGCTTCAGGAGCAAAAGACAGAATTCCTTATCGAGCGGTCCGTGCCAGAATTCGGTGCCGCGCACGCCTATCTGGGCGACCGGTGTGGAGATCGTAACCTTCTTGCCACTTATGGCGCCGATCTGGCCAGTCGCGAAGCGGAAGGCGCCTTGGGCCGCGTTCAGTGCAACTTCGCCCACGCCCGCGTCCGGATCGAAGACATAGCGGTCGATGACCACGCTCGCGTTTTCGCCAAGGATCAAAGACGTCTTGTCGCGGAAGGTAACTTGCAAGCGTCCATCCGCTCCCGTGCGAAGTTCGTCTTTCATGTGCAGGACCGTGCCGACAATGGCGGTCGTGGTGCCCCCGCTGGAGACGACTTCTGCTTCGTTTTGCACCTTGGTGACCATGCCCACCGAGGGCTCATCGGCAGCGCGAGCATTAAAGGGCGAAGTGAGGAAGAGGAAGATCGCAAGGAAGCGTGAGACAGGTAGCAATGCGGACGTCCCGCTGAAGACCGCACCACGACAACCGCGACGAGCGGCTGCCAAATTGGCCCAATAACCCATAACCATCCCCCGGGGCTCGTCGCAAACGGGGGTTCTAGGTTGATTCTGCGAACCGCCCCACATTGGAAGTTAGCCAATAGGGCTATCGCCAGCAAGCGACGAAGCTGTTTTTCGAATATTTTCAAGGAGGCTGTGGCCGAGTAAGCACATGCCAAATCGGTCCTAAGCCAAAAGGCCCCGAGCGCATTTATGGTTAATTAAGATTTAAGCGGCACAGTGAGGCCCCTAAGTGCCGGTCCCCAAGCTTAGTTTAACGGCTCCGTGGTTTGGTGCCGCTGACCGGAGCCGCTTTTTTCGCCGAGGTTCCGAGGCTGGTGATGCGACGAGCCTTTCTCAGCCTGATGATGCTTCTGCTCTGCGGGACCGTCGCGGCCGAAGAAGCTTCGCAATTCGGGGGACTAAGCAACGGGCGTAGCGCACAGATTCGCCCCAAGATTGCGGAGGCGCCCAGCGCCAAGCAACCCCCGGCCAAGGAGCTGTTTGGCGCCGTCGCCGCGCCGGCGCCCCTTGCGGCGCGCGCCATTGGCACTTACGCCAGGGGCTGTCTTGCCGGGGGCGTTGCACTTCCCATCAATGGACCGGATTGGCAGGTGATGCGCTTGTCGCGGAACCGCAATTGGGGGCACCCTCGCCTGTTGTCCTATCTAGAACGGCTCGCCAATGACGCGCGCGCCCTAGATGGCTGGCCTGGACTGCTGGTCGGTGATATGGCGCAGCCCCGCGGTGGGCCGATGATCAACGGCCACGAGAGCCATCAAATTGGGCTCGACGCCGACATTTGGCTTACACCGATGCCAAACCGTGTCCTCACGAGACAAGAGCGGGAGAACTTGACCGCGACCTCTATGCTGAAAGACCCCTTCACGGTCGACATGAAGCTTTGGACGCCCTTTCATACAAGGCTGATCAAGCGAGCCGCTTCCTATCCAGAGGTTGAGCGAATCTTCGTCCACCCCGCTATCAAGCAGGTGTTGTGCGAGGAAGCCGGAGCCGACCGGGCATGGCTCGGTAAAGTGCGCCCTTGGTGGGGTCACTATTACCACTTCCATGTGCGCATCGCCTGTCCACCTGGAAGCGTGGGCTGCGTTGGTCAAACGCCAGTCTCCGGCGATGACGGCTGCGGAACTGAGCTCGACGACTGGTTCAGGAAATTGCGGCAGGCGGAGAGGAAGCCCGCCACACCGAGTGAAGCCGAGCCTAC
>Ga0116222_1000052_pt1 | contig 83896 bp, 53 predicted proteins | sample Sb_taG_12_FD_88963 | JGI IMG/M metagenome (GOLD analysis project Ga0116222, IMG submission 88963) | Peat soil microbial communities from Weissenstadt, Germany - Sb_50d_9_AC metaG | ecosystem: Environmental > Terrestrial > Soil > Wetlands > Peat | place: Germany: Weissenstadt | collected 2010-09-21
CGGGCACGACCGCCGCTTGCGGCTCTGGGATCCGGCCGACCCGCAGGCCGGGCCAGCCGAGCTGGGCCGCCACGACGGCGTGGTGACAGCGATCGCCGTGACCCGCAACGGGCGGGTGGCCAGCGGCGGCACTGAGGGGCGGCTGCGGGTGTGGGATCCCGACGCGCTTGCGGCGACGCCAGGTGACCATAGCCGCAGCGGCCTGGTGAGCGCAGTGGCGGTGGCACCCGATGGACGGGTGGTCAGCGGCGGGCGCGATGGGCGCGTGCGGGTGTGGAACCCGGCCGCGCCACAGGCCGGATCGGCCGAGGTCGGTGCTCATGGGCGCGCCGTGCGCGCGGTGGCGGTACTTCCAGACGGACGAGTGGTCAGCTGCGGCACGGACAGACGCCTGCTGGTGTGGAATCCAGCTGGACCGGCGGAGTTCGGCCGTCACGCTAGCGCGGCTCTGGTGGCCCTTTCCGATGGACGGGTGGTCAGCGGCGGCTATGACGGCAGCCTGCTGATGTGGGATCCGGCTGCGCCGCAGGCACCTGTTGAACTGTGCAGTCATGATGGCGCCGTGACGGCCGTAGCCGTCCTGCGAGACGGGAGGGTGGCCAGCAGCGGACACGGTGGCCGGGTGTTGGTGGCAGATCCAGCCGACCCGCGGCGCCGACTGGTCGAGCTGGGCAGCCACGGGGTCAGCGCGGTGACCTCGGTTGCAGCTCTGCCGGACGGACGGGTCGTCAGCGGCGGGAAGGACGGCCGTTTGCTGGTGTGGGATCCGGCCGTGCCGCAGCTCGCCCAGTGGGAGCTGACCTGTCACGACGGCTGGGTGACCTCAGTGGTCGCGCTGCCGGATGGACGGGTGATCAGCGGAGGAACCGACAAATGCGTGCGGGTGTGGCGCGTGGGCGAACGGGCAGCTCTCAGCGTGGTCGCGTGCTCGGCGCAAGTCCTCGCGGCCGGGCAGTCCCGCTCCGGCGATGGCATCCTGGCCATCGCTCATGCCGGCGCTGGCCTGTCCATCTGGTCCATCGCCAGGCGCCAGAACGCCCCGAGCGGCAATGGCCGGGGTAACCATTCCGATGGCGACCACGCATGACCACAAGCCGCTCGCTGAGCAAACCGTCAGAACTGCTGACGTCGCGGCTGAGAGGCATCTCCGCTGCTGGCCGCCAGTACCGTCGCGAGGAGTTCACGGTAAAGGTGCTCGCGCTCTTGATGGTCCAGGCTCGCGTCGCGCCTGATACTGGACGCGAGCGTCCACGCTTCGTCCCTCGGGTCACCGGCTAGCTCATCGATCCGGCTCTCGTAAGGGCCAACAACCTCGCTGAGGCAGACGCGGATGCTGGCCTCGAACTCCCGGATGGACTCGGCATCGGGCGAAAGCTCCGCCAGCCAGGAGTCCCCGAGGGACTTCAGAGCGCTCGGAGGCTCGCTCACGAGCTTATCGAAATCAGCGTCGTCGTCGATGACGAAGTAACCCATCATCTCGAGCACGGCGGCATTCTTCTTCTGAATCAGGTTATCCGGATCGGAGGTCTTGAGCTTCTGCCGGTCACGGGGAATAAAGATGGCATGGACGTGACCCCCGTCAGTTGTTACGAAAATATTCTGAGTGTGATTCTTAATAGCAATCCCGTTGCCGTACGACCGGTCATCGCCGGTGCTTAGCATATGCCATTCCCGGGCCACGCGGTCCGCGACCCGCATCACCTCCTCATCCCGGCCAGGTTGCGCCGATGTGATGAGGAACGCCGGCGATGGCCACCCTGCGAACTTCCGTACTTCAATGTCCTTATAAGCGACCAGTTCCCGGGTGGTTCTCGCGGCGCGCACCAATGGTAGCTCAGAGGCGCGGAGAAACTGGTAATGCTGGTGATAGATGCTATTGCCTGCCCAGTGATTGCAGACCCCTGAAATGGGCTCGGGCATCGGGTCGACTTCCGTGTTGGCGCTGCAGAAGTTCTCGATATCGCGGTTGATCACGCGCACTAGCCGGATGAGATCGCTGAAGGAATAAGCCTGCGGTTCCATGTTCATGACCAAGTCGTTGATATGCGGGAAATCCCAGGCCAGGAAATGACAAATCTTCCGGGGATCACCGAATGGGGCAAAGGTGAAGCCCAGCTGATAGTTGCGGACCGTCGCGAGTTCGTTGCCACCGCGCCCGGGTCGTGACAGGCGCGCGGAATGCATGGTCACCTCGCGTGGGTTGAGCGCCTGCACCGAGCAGTAGTTGCATGCGGACCTGTCTTTCAGCGCTGCGAAGACGTAGTCTCGCACATCTTCGCGACTCAGCTCCGCGGGCAGCGCCACTCTCTCGTCCAAGGGCCGATCTACCACCCGCACATATACGTCCTTGCCGGACTCCTCAATGCGCCTCTTGGCCACCAGATCCTTGAACTGAATCTGCCTGTTGTTGATGTTGGCCCGAATCAGGACGCCCTGCTGGGCCAGCACCTCAAGGATCTCCTCGAGATCTGCCTCGGTCAGGCCCGCCGAGTCAAGATCCTCGAAGCTGAAGGTGCCGATGAGCCCGTCTTCGTGATAGATGAACAGAGCCGGGTCGGCGTCGCGGCTCATGATTCCCAGTTCCACCAGCTTGGGCTTATCGCCACGGAACTTGCGGACCGGAACATGAACGAACACGTACGGGCAGTCATCGTCCGCTGGGATCACCTGGGCTTGAGCTTCCTTCTCTTTCCCATCTCGATCACGCTCCAGCGGAATGTGCCGGATCCGCAGGCCATGCTGCCACGCGACGAGAATCGCCACGCCAAGCCCAGCCCCAGGCGCAGCAGCAATACGACGGAGTCCCTCGCTGGCCTCATTCATGTCAGTCATTGCGATGACTGCCTCATACTTCTTCCTGATCACGGCGTCAACCGGCGGCATCTGCACGCACCTCTCGACACAGGCGGAGAAACTCTGCCCGGAACCTTGGCTCATCACACTGCTTCGAGGGTATGCCGGGCGCCCCTCCATTGATGACAGGGCTCCGAAGCACCCACCGCCAGCCTACTGCCTCTGTTTGGAGGTCGTCGCGACCGAGAGACAGACGGCCAGTGAAGCGGAGGTACGCAAGAGTGGTTGATCTGCCCGCGTACCGCGACTCCGGGAGATCGCTGACGGTCGGATCGTAATCGGCAGGGAGACGGGTGATCGAAGATCGCTAAACCCTTCGGGTCGTATAACGCTAGATACACGGGTGATCATCGCTAGCTTCTTCGATCTGATATGCGGAGATGATCACCCGTGTATCACTCGATCTGTCGCGTGTGAGTGCTTGGCGCATTGGCGGCGTACTCACCTTACGTAGCGAACCAATACAGTGCTGTCCGACTAGGTAATGGTGGTATTCAGGCGCGGCACACGGACCGGTGCCGAAGGGCTCCGGCGGCTGCGTCAGGCAGACTGAAGCGCAGCCGCCCTTCCATGATCACCAGAGGTGTTCGGCGCTGGTTACTGGTCGCCAGGCAGGCCAGATCCGGATCATCTTGGCTCCCAGCTTGGCTCCCAGCAGCGCTCACGACTGTGATCCAGAGCGCCAGAGCCGCCGTGACCTGCAAGAATGCGGCCCGGACTTGAGACCCGAAACCGGCAGCTTGCTAGCAATGCAAGCGGTCAGAATGACGTTCGCGAATTCGCCCGCAAGCTTCCGACCTGCGGAAACAGGACGTAGTCAACGGAGGCCCGGACGTCATAATAGTTCACCAGCGTTCGCCGCAGACACCGCTGACCTGCCGTTCCGTCCGTGGGGGTCCGTAGCGGTTCAGGACAGCAGACCAGGCAGCGCCGGGCTGAGCCAGCGGCCGACCCGCAGTGCCGCGCGGGCGCCGGCGGTGGCTAGGCCGCAGCCCGCCAGGATCGAGGCAGGCCGGTGAGCGCCGCAACCGACGTTCTGCGCACGGGCACCGAGGTCGCCGAGCCAGACGGGATCACCCCGAACACGACCGCCGGGCCGGACCGGCCCGCAGCCAGCCCCCGGATCCGGACCGGCAGCGGGGACGACTCCCCCGCCCGTCCCGGACAGGGCACGACGGCGCGGTCCTGGCCGCTGCTGATCCTGGCCGTGCCCGCCGCCGTCGCGGTCTGGTCCGGGTGGGTCGGGATCGGGCAGCTGACCGGATTCGGGCAGATCCGCCCTCTGCCCGGGATCTGGGACTCCCTGCACCTGGACACAGCGGTCAGCCTGCCGATCGGCGTCGAAGCCTACGCCCTGCGCGCCTGGCTCGCGCACTAGCCGACCGCGCACCGCTAACCACCTCGGCGCGGTTCTCGCGCCGGGACCGGGACCTCACGGCTGACTACCGGTCTGGCTGCGAGCTTCCCCTCCGCGCCGGATCGCGGCAGCTAGCGTTCGACAACCGAGATGGCGCAGGAGGGATTGCGCAAGAGCAACTGTCTTGCTCCCGCCGCGATGCTCCGATCTGGTGGCTGTCAGATCTTGATGACCCGAACGTCAGGCATAGCATCGTAGTCGGCATCCTGGGTCACGACGGGAATGCCGTAGGCAATGGCTGTGGCCGCGATCCAGCTGTCATTGATGGGAGCCTTGCGGCCCTCAGCGCGCAGCCGCGAGACTAGCAGCGCCCAGGCATCGGAAACCGATTCATCCACGGGCAACGCCTCGAACCGCTGGGCGAGCTGATACGTCGACAGCCGCCGCGAGACTGACTCCGGATCGGTGGCCTGCAGCACGCCGAGCCTCAACTCGCCGAGGGCGGCGGTGGCGACGGCGAGACCGAGGCGGTCGTTCGAGTTGGTCGATCCAGAGTGGGTCCCGCGGCAGGGCCCCGGCATAGTGGCGTGATGTCCGTTTCGGTCATGCAGGGGAAGAGCCGCTGCCGCCCGCGCTCGGCTGGTCGTGCCGGAGGCACGCAGGGAAGGCACCGTGCCGGAGGCACGCAGGGAAGGCACCGTCATGGCGCGGCGGCCAGGTAGCCCTTGGTCACGATCAGCTCGGCGGCCTGCTGGTAACCCGCCGGGTCATCTGGCGCGATCGTCGCGAGGCCGTCAACATACCTGTTGAACATGCAAAAGGCCGCCGCGATGAGAACGGCGTCATGGATCTCCACGTCGGAGCTGCCCGCCTCGCGGGCGGCAGCCACATCCGCCGCCGTGACCGCCTTGCCGCCCTGCTGCACCTTGGCAGCCATTCGCAGGAGCGCCTTGAGCTTGGCCGACACCGGCGCTTGCTCCAGGTCGGCGCATACCTGGCCAACCAGCGGCATGCCCTCGGGCAGCTGGGCGGCGGCGAACGCCGAGTGGGAGGACGCGCAGAACGCGCACTCGTTGAGCCTGGACACGTACGCCGCGATCAGCTCGCGCTCCCCCCTGGCGAGCGTGTTCGGCCCGCGGAGCAATACCTCGGCAAGCTCGCTCAGCGGGCGCCCTGTCTCGGGCCGGTAATTCAACAGGCCGCTGATTCCCGGAAGATCATTACCTAGGCTGATGTGGGGCACTAGTTCTCCTTGATTCCAGACACCGATGACTTAATCGTACTCGCCCCTTACAAGGGCACATTGCCGTGTTTGCGTTGCGGCGGCGCCTTCCTTTTGCCTCGCAGCATGGCCAGCCCTGACGCGACCGCCGATCGGGTGTCCACCGGATCTATCACGTCGTCCACCAGCCCGAGCTCGGCGGCGTAATACGGATGCACGAGCTTTTCCACGTACTCGCAGACCAACTCGGATCGCAACCGTGCGGAGTCCGCCGTGGCGGCCAGTTCCTTACGGAAGATGACGTTGACGGCGGCCTCCGCGCCCATCACGGCTATCTCGTTGGTTGGCCACGCGAGCGACAGGTCCGCACCGATCGAACGCGAGTCCATCACGATGTACGCTCCGCCATAGGCTTTGCGAAGGATGACCTGAATGCGCGGCACCGTCGCCTCACAGTAGGCGTACAGCAACTTGGCGCCATGCCGGATGATGCCGCCGTATTCCTGATCGGTACCCGGCAGGAATCCGGGCACGTCCACCAGCGTCACAAGCGGAATGCCGAAGGCGTCGCAGAACCGCACGAAGCGAGCCGCCTTCTGCGACGCGGCTGAGTCGAGCGCCCCGGCGAGCACGATCGGCTGGTTCCCGACGATGCCGACCACCTCACCGTCGATCCTGGCCAGCGCGCAGATCACGTTCTGCGCCCAGTCCTCGTGCAGCTCAAGGAACTCACCGTCGTCGACCAACTCGGCCACGACCCAAAGCATGTCATACGGCTTGTTTGGCTCGTGCGGGACGATCTCGGCGAGGCGCGGCCTTTCATCGGCCGTGGCGCCACGAGCCGACGCGGCCGGTGGCGGATCGAGATTGTTGCCCGGCAGCATCGCGACCAGGTAACGCACGTCCTGCAGGCAGCTCTCCTCGTCGTCGTAGACGAAGGTGGCCACTCCCGATCGCTGTGCGTGGACGTCCGCGCCGCCGAGTTCCTCATGGGTCACCTGCTCGCCAGTCACAGCCGCGACGACATCAGGCCCGGTCAGGTACATCTGCGCGGTCTGGCGGACCATGAACGTGAAGTCGCAGAGCGCCGGCGAATAAGCCGCTCCCCCCGCGCACGGCCCGAGCACGACGCTGATCTGCGGTATGACGCCCGATGCCTGAACGTTGCGGCGGAAGATGCCACCGTACGCGTCCAGGGCGACGACGCCCTCCTGGATGCGCGCGCCGCCACCGTCATTCAGCCCGATGAGCGGGCAGCCGGTTGCCAGGGCAAGATCCATCGTCTTATGAATCTTCGCGGCGTGCGCTTCGCCGAGAGATCCTCCGAAGATGGCGAAGTCCTGGGCGTAGACAAAGACCCGGCGACCCTCGATAGTGCCCGAGCCAGCGACGACGCCGTCGGTATGCGGCCGGCTTCCGTTGGCCTTCAGGCCGTGGGCCGCCCGATGCCGGCGGTACATGTCGATCTCGATGAACGAGCCCTCGTCAAGCAAGAGCCCGAGTCGCTCCCTGGCCGTGCGCTTGCCGAGCGCGTGCTGCCGCTCGACGGCCTCGTTGCGGCCTGCGAGTATCTGGCTCTGCAAGGCCTCTCGCTGCGCTCGAAGCTGCCGCATCGGCGGCTGCTGCGCCGGTCGCTGCACAGGTCGCGGTGCGTCCACGAGCACCGCCGCGGGCGCGCGCGCTTCAGCGATGACCGTTTCTTGGTCAGGTAGCACGCTCGTCACATTCACCGATTCCTCAGCTGCCGATGACAGCCACGGCTCGCGCGCCGTGCGCTCATGCGGCGCGCCCGCCCGACGTGGTGAGCACGGCCGTGGCCAGTGGCGGCACGTGCCCCGCCACGGGCGCCGAGTCGTCCGCGCGACAGAATTCCCGACGTTCCAGGTCAGGCACGGCGAAGAGGATCGGCAGGTCGGTCGGGCGCCTCGCGCGCAGCGTGATGTTGACCGTGCTGACTGCGCCGGCCGTCACCGTGACCGATCCCTGCCCGCCGACGAGCAGGGACCTGCGGGTCCACGGCTCAGAGTCAGCGCTGTCGGCCTCCGCCACCGCCCTGATGAACCACCCTCCTGGCGGAATGTTCGCGAGCCGGTACGAGGCTGGACTAGCCGACCTGGTGTCGACGATCGTCCAGGACGGCGGCCTGCGCTGGATTATCGGGGTCTCGAAGGCACCCAGGTAGACCCGCGCAGCCGCGTAGTCGGGCGGCAGGTCAACCAGCCCGGTCACGGTGCCGTTCGGCGACGTTAACCCCGCCGCCTGCTCGGCGGGCGCCGGGTCGGGATCGGCGTGAATGCCCTCACCCCACATGCGCCTGAATCGGGTCGGCGATGCGCCCACGCTCTCCGTGAACCTGTTCGTGAAGGAGCCCAGGCTGTTGTACCCGATCGCCAGCGAGATCTCCGTCACGCTCAGCGAGGTCGAGACCAGCAGTCGCTTCGCCTGGTAAATGCGGACGGCGGAAAGGTACCTGCCTGGCGAGACGCCGGTGGCTTCTGTGAACACGCGGCAGAAATGAAAACGGCTGAGTATCGCGCTCTTGGCGATGTCGGACAGCGACAGGGGCTCACCGTAGCTCTCCCAGATGCGAGCGATGGCGCTTTCGACCGGGCTGAACATCAATTTCCTTCCGTCGCAGGCCGCATGAACACCCAGACACACGGTGCACCGGGCCGCTCAAGCGCCGTTATGACGCCGGTACAGCTCCGGTCGAGGCTCGCTTGGGCCGACAGGCGGGGCTGCATGGCGGCCTCGGGCGGCCGGCAACCTAGAAGATGCGCGGGCACGGGCGCGGCCCCATGATCATCTGTAGGACCTCGCGCAACCGCATTGGTGAGAGGAAGTTCCGTGGCTACTCCGCAAGATGTATATGCCGACCTGGTCACCGAGGGCAACGCACTCGATCAGGTCGTGGCCAGCCTTGAGCCGGCCCAGTGGAGCCTGCAAACTCCCGCTCCCGGATGGACGATCGCGCATCAGGTCGCGCATCTGGCCTCGGTCGCGCGGCTTGCCCAGATGGCGGCGGCCGCTCCGAGCGCGTTCAAGGAGCAAGCCGCCAGGGCCTCGGGTGACTTCGACGCCGCTGTTCACGCGCTGCTCGAGCCCTACCTGGCCTACCCTCCACGGACGCTGCTCGCCCGCTGGCGCGCCGATCGCGCCGCAGCGTCTGAGGCGCTCGCCGCGCTGCCGCCGGGCGAGATAGTGCCCTGGCTGGCCAGGCCGCTGCCCGCCGGCATCCTCGCTAGCGCCGGGATCATGGAGCTGTTCGCGCACGGCCAGGACATCGCCGACACCGTCGGGGTTCGCCGCGAGTACACCGACCGGATCTGGCACCTCACCGCATTCGCGGTGCGCACCTGGGACTTCGGCTACCTGGCGCGCGGCCTGACGCCGCCGGAGCAAGAGTTCAGGTTCGTGCTCACCTCGCCGTCCGGCGAGCTGTGGGAGTTCGGCCCGCAGGACAGCGCACAGCGAGTGACCGGGCCCGCTGTCGACTTCTGCCTGCTGGCCACCCGGCGCAGGCACCGCGCGGACCTCGCGCTCGTCGCCGAGGGCGCCGATGCCGATGACTGGATGAACATCGCCCAGTGCTACCGCGGATCACCGGGCCAGGGCCGGTCCGCTGGCCAGTTCCCCGCTACCGGTGCAACCCCCGCGCGATCACGCGGCCATGGCTAACGCGAGTTTCCGCACCGCTACCGGAGCGCAAGCCCGCTAACTTGCTGGCTCCCGCAGCGGACGGGCGCCGGCACCAGCCGGCCGCGTCCTGCCCGCGGTGACTGGCTCGCCGCACCCCTGGCACACCACCTCGGCCCCCAGCCGATGGCCGCAACTGTGCTCAAGGACCAGCGGCGGCCCGGCGTCTCCGGCCAGGTACCTGTCGCCCCATGACATCAAGGCGAGTATGACGGGGTAAAGGTCGAGGCCCACCTGCGTCAGGTGATACTCGAACCTGGCCGGATGGTCGGAATACGGCACTCGCTCAAGAACACCCGCGCCGACCAGCGCGCGCAGCCTCGCTGCCAGGGTGTCGCGGGGAACTCCGGTCCGCCTGACCATCTCGTCGAACCTGCGGTTGCCGAGAAAGACCTCTCGTACGGCGAGCAGCGCCCCCCTGCGTCCGACGATCTCAAGCGTGCGGGCGATGGAGCACTTCCGCGGCTGGGCCGATGCAGACACCACGCTGCCGAGCATACCAATCATGCCATATCATTTAGGTCGCAAATCTGGATGCACCAGCCCCAGAAGGCTTACCATGTGAGTCCGCATTCCTGAATCACACGAAGGATGGCCCCGTGCCGCAGCCGAGCTACGAAAACGAGCCCATGGAGGTCCAGATGAGCCTTCCTCAGGTCGCGTCGCGCGAGCAGTGGCTCTCCGTCCGCAGGCAGCTGCTCGCCAAGGAGAAGGAGCTCACCAGCCGCCGTGACGCGCTGAACTCCGATCGCCGCAGGCTGCCGATGGTGCGGATCGAGAAGGACTATCTCTTTGAGGGGGCGCGCGGCAAGGTCGGTCTGGCCGAGCTGTTCGATGGTTGTCGCCAGCTGATCATCCAGCACTTCATGTTCGACCCAAGCTGGGACGCGGGATGCCCGACCTGCTCGGCCGCGGCCGACGAGCTGTCCGCTGGTTTGCTCGCCAGGCTGCGCGCCCGGGACACCGCGTTCGCTGCGGTGTCGCTGGCGCCCTTTGCCAAGATCATGGCGTACCGGACGTGGAACGGCTGGACCTTCCCGTGGTACTCCTCGTTCGGCAGCGACTTCAACTACGACTTCCACGTGACCCTGGACGAGAAGGTAGCCCCGGTGGTGTACAACTACCAGCCCAAGGCGGAGATCTTGGCGACCGACACGGCGAACGACCTGATCACCGCCGAGCAGCCGGTCGAGGTGCCCGGCATCAGCTGCTTCCTTAGCAACGGCGGCGACGTCTTCCATACCTACTCGACCTACGGTCGCGGCATCGAGCAGCTCAGCTGCGCGGAGAGCTTCCTTGAGCTCACGGTCCTCGGCAACCGATAGTCAGCGCAAGTCAGCGAGTCCGCGAGTAGACGCTTGGAAGATCAGCCGCCCCGAGCCTGCTGAGTCGGCGCCAGCCAGGATCCAACGCGGCGGGCCGCGGCCAGGCTAGCCCACGCCGCGAGCCCGATCAGATCCTCGTCGGAGCGCTGACCGCGGCGGAACTCTTCGATGTCCTGCGGACCGACCTGGTGCGGCGCGAAGGCGATGAGCAGCGCGAGGCGCCCCCCTGACCGGTCGTCCTTGGTCAGCCTTGACAGCGCGTCATCGACCCAGGAGCGGCCGAGCCCGGCTGGCTGCCCGGACCAGCCTGCCAGCTCACTGGTGACAAGGTCGCGCACCCGATCGTTCACCGCGCGGGCACCCGCTGCCTCGATGACCGCGATGGCGCGCGCGAACGCGTCGGCGATCACCTGACGGCCGGCCGCCCACCCCATATCGTCCGGCGCCGGCGCCTCGGGGAGCAGGTCGAGCGAGGCGCCAGGCTCGAGTGCACCGCGGGCGGTAGACCGTAGGAACCTGCCGAGCACGCGCATCATGCCGCCCGCGAGCGGGGCGGGCAGGACTGCCGGGAGCGGGCTGTCCTCGCAGAACACGGTGACCATCCGGTTCAGGTACTGGAAGGTCACCACCACGCCGGCGAACTCGGGGAGCTGCTCGATAGGGAACGGCGGGTCGCGGCGCAGGATCGACTCCCGCCGCCCGCTGGACCTGGCCCAGGCGGCCAGGTCGCGCAATGCGGGGTCGGCCATCGCGTCAACGCGGTCGCCGCCGATCGCGTCTGCTTCGGCGCCATGGGCCAGCCCGCGGAGGACCGCGCTGTGGACATCGACGCAGTACGGGCAAGCGTTCCCGAGCGACACCCCGGCCGCCACCACCTCCTTCGCCGCCCGGTCGGCCACTCCCCGCGCCAGCAGCGTCTCTCGCAGCATGACCCAGCAGGCCGCCAGCGGGCCGGCCGCCGGCGAGTGCAGCACGACCGGCGGCGCGAGCATCCCGAAGTCCCGCTCGACCTGGGCGTACACGGCGGCGACTGGGCCAGCGGCCGCGCCGGCCGGTACCGGGCGGACGTGCCGGATCTGCGCCGACGACCTGCGTAGCGCACGCCGCATCAGCCCGGTACTCATTTTGCGCGCCTCCGGCACGACACTCATTTGCGCGCCTCCGGCACGACGCATCGGCGGGCGCACATCATGCGGCCGTCCTGTCGACCGCGCGGATGGCGCTCGCGACGCCGCCGGGCGCCGGAGCCCCGTACTTGACCCGCACGCCCCGCTCGCTCGCCGCCGCCACTATGGCCGGCATGGCGCGCTCGGCGAGCGCGGCGATGGTCAGCGCCGGGTTGACGGTGAGCCCGCAGGGCACCGCCGAGCCGTCGGTGACGAAGATGCCCGGGTGGTTGCGCAGCTCATGCCGGTCGTCCAGGGCCGAGGTCGCCGGGTCGTCGCCGATCCGGCACGAGGCCAGCGGGTGCACGGTGTACGAGCCCACGACCTCGTTCGTCCACGGCAGGACCGTCGCGAGGCCGTCGCGCTCGAGTATGTCCTTCACCGCCGCGTCGGACTCGGCCCAGCCACGCAGCGTGTTCTTGGTCGGGTTATACGCGAGCTCGCCCTGGCCGAGCATCTGCTGGGAGATGCGTACCGCATTGCCTGTCGGCGGCGGCGGCCCGAACACGCCCTCATTGTCGTCCTCCGACATCGTGAAGATGGTCAGCCAGGAGGTCCAGTGCCGCAGCATCTCCTTCTTCTCCGGACCGAACCAGGCCGGCCCGTCCGGACTGGCTGCCTGGGCCAGGATCGTGCCGAGGCCGGGCGGGAAATACAGCTGCTCGAGCGAGAACCTCGAGAACTCGGGCAGCGAAGGGTCGAGTCGATCCCAGCTCGCGACGCTCGGGCCACGGCCGATCTGGTTGGCCTGGTATGCCTTCCCGCCGGGGCGGGAAAGGCCGAGCACGTCCCTTACCCTGTCCTCGTTGAGCACGGCGGTGTTCAGCCGCTCGCCGTTGCCGGAGAAATACCGCCCGACGGCGAATGGCATCGCGCCGAGCGCCGGTTCGGACCGCTGCAGGATCACCGGTGTGGCGCCGGCGCCGGCCGCGAGCACGATGATCTTCGCGTCGATCGTGCCGCTGCCCGTCTGCACCCGGTAGTCCTCGTCGTCGATGACGCTGTAGTGCACCCGGTAGCTGCCGTCGTCGTTCCTGGAAATCTGCTGCACCTCGTGCAACGGCCTGATCTGGGCGCCGTGCGAGATCGCCGCCGGCAGGTAGTTCATGAGCAGGGACCGTTTGGCGTCGAACCGGCAACCGGCCATCATCCAGTTACAGTTCGTGCACATGGCGGTGTCGATCGCCACCGGCACCGGGTTCGCCGTATGCCCGGCGTGGCGGCAGGCAGCCGCCCACAGCCCGCCCGGATAGGTGACCTCGCTCCACTCCTGCCGGTGGACCGGCAGGGCCTCGACGACCCGGTCGTACCACGGGTTGAGCGTCTCGCGGGTGATCGCCGCTGGAAACAGCCGCCTGCCGATGCTGCCCTGCCGCTCGAAGACGAAGCTCGGCGCCCGGGGCATCGTGGCGAAGAACACCACGCTGCCGCCCCCGACGCAGTTGCCGCCGAGCACGCTCATGCCCCGTCCGGCGACGAACTCGAAGATGCGGGTGGACGACGAGCCCAGGATGAAGTCGTGCTCAAACTCCTCGCTCGACAGCCATGGCCCCCGCTCGAGCACCACCACCTTGGCGCCTCCGGCGGCGAGGTGGTAGGCGGCGATCGCGCCGCCAAAGCCACTGCCGATCACAACGATGTCGGTACGCTCCGTGGTCGTCATGCCGGGTCTCCTGCCGGGGTCGTGCCTGGGTGCAGGCTGGCCAGTTGCCTGCCGTAGGAAAAGTCGGGGAACCGCCACAGCCCGTCTGCGTCTGGCTTGGCGAATCCCATCGCGGTGAGCCCTGGGTGACCAGTCGCGATCGCGTCGACCGTGTGCATGTGCGCCGCCGTGTCGAAGGCCATGAAGCAGAACAGGGCGACCAGGATCCAGATGTCCTTCTCCGGGTGGTCGGGCGCGATGAGCATCCGCACCACGGCGGTCCGGTCCGCGTATGACAGCGCCACGAACGCGGGGACCGACTCGTCGATCGCGACGCCGTGGCTGGCCGCCCAGGCCTCCGCGTGCTCGTTCAGCGCCTTGGCCAGGCCGTCCAGGCCATCCGACACGCCGGTCGCCGGTGTCTCAAGCAACTCCACCGCGCCAGCCTCCACTGCGCCAGGGCCGGCCGCCGCGCCCGCGATCGCCCGGTCGTCCGGCCGGCGCTTCGCGCCGGGCACGAAAGTGTCGGCCCACGCCTCGAGCGTCTGCATGCGGTGCTGATCACCGCCAGAGGTACCCGATTGCACTGATGCTCTCCTGTCGTAGTTTCAGGCTTTCCCTTACTACATGCTGTTTTATCAGCTTTGGGCTATGGACTACCGCCTGCCGCTGCCGGCCTGGCTAGATGAAGAAGGTGTTCGGCTCCAGGCCGCACAGGACCCTGCCGTAGAGCTCAAGGTTCTTGATCGGCATGTTCAGCGCGTGCAGGCTGATGGCCTGGATATCCCGCTGTATCCGCTGGATCGGCATCGAACTGTAGATGCCACCCGCGCCGCTGGCCATGTTGTAGATGTTTACGGCCTCATGGCAGAGCTGCGACACCCGGCCAACTGCGACTCGGCAGTACGCGCGCTCGCGCGTCGTGTACGGCTCGTTGCTGTAGTTCTTGTGATCCACCAGAGCCGCGAGCGTGCGAGCGTGGTACTCAGCCTCGTTGATCTTCAGGTCGGCCTCGGCCACCTGAAGGTGGGTGATCGGCCATTCGGCCTGCGTTGCGTAATTGGTGTGGTGGATCGGGCGGTGGTGAATCCGCTCGAAGAACGCCTCCCTGGCGGCCTGCGCGAGCCCGACCTGCTTGCCGGTGTTGATGTTAGAGAGCACCCCGACGATCGGGCCGCGGTAGCAGGGCGAGTCCGCGTTGCGCTCGGAGCCGTATTCCTGGCGTGCGACCTCGCTGAGCCACTGGAAGCGCTCCCGCGGGATGAACACGTCCCTGGCGACCAAGGTGATGCTGCCGGTGCCGCGCAGGCCAGCGACGTCCCAGTCGTCGACGATCTCCAAGTCGCTCATGGGCACGACCGCCGCGATCGGCTCGATCTCGCCGGCCGGGTTGATCGCCAGCGTCGAGAGCACCTTCCACTGACTGTGCCAGGCGCCGCTGTTGAACCCCCACTCGCCGGACACCACGACGCCGTCCTTGGTGATCTCGCCCTTGCCGTTCGGCACCAAGGTCCCGCAGATCCGCACGTCCGGGCTGGCGAAGACCTCGTCTTGGACCGAGTCGGGGAAGTGCGCGACCGCCCAGCACTGAGCCCACCAGGCGGTCGCGCAGAAGGCCGGCGACCCGTCTCCCCGGCCGAGCTGGATGCCCACGTCGACGATGGTCTGCATGTCGCTCTCGTAGCCGCCGTAGTGAGCGGGAACCAGCATGCGCAAGACGCCGGCGTCGATCATCGCCTCGACCACCTCGTCGGCCAGGCGCCGGTGCTGATCTCCCCACTGGGCATTCGCCCGCAGCACGGGCACTATGTCCGCCACGCGCTGAACAAGCTCGGCTCGTGATGGTATTTTGACGGCTTCCACAAACCCTCTCCTTAACTCATTTCAGATCGCGGGTGTTATCCCGTCGCCGCGCAGCTTGAGCTCATGTCAGAGGTACGGGGTATTAGGCTCGAGCCCGCAAATGATCCGCCCATACAGCTCGAGATTGGTGGCCGGATGCAAGATCGCGTGCAGGTTCAGCGTCTTGATATCTCGTTCGATGCGCTGGATCGGGACGTCCCGGTAAATTGACGACCCGCCGCTTGCCGAGTCGAGTATCTCGACGGCCTCCTTCGCGCGCTGGCAGGCCGCGCCTAGGTCGAGCCGAACCCGTGCGCGCTCCTCGAGCGTCCAGGGCTCATCCGACTCGGCCTTGTTGTCGATCATGTCGGCGGCCCGGTAGGCGTGGAAGCCGGTCTCGTCGATCTTCGTGGTCGCCTCCGCGACCTCCAGGTGTGTCACCGGAGCCTCGCTCTGACTGTCGTAGCTGGTGTACGTGATCCGCCGACCGGGCAGCCGCTCGAAGAACGCGTCCTTGGCCGCCTTGGCCAGGCCCAGGGCCACCGCGCTGACGGTCGTGCACGCTGTCGGCATGAACGGGGCCTTGAAGATCGCGGTGTCGGCGTTCAGCTTGGAGAGGTGCTGGCCCGCCAGCACCGGCCCCATCGGCAGGACGCGCTCGGCCGGGATGAAGACGTCCTTGGCGATCGTGGTGACGCTGCCCGATCCGCGCAGGCCCGAGGTGTACCAGTCGTCGATGATCTCCAGGTCGCTGATCGGGGTAAGGATCATGACCGGCTCGTGCCCGCCATCGGCGGTCGGGACCACGGCCGCGTTGGTGTTCCACATGCTCTGCCGCGCCCCGGTGTTGAATGACCATTTGCCGTTGACGATGTATCCGCCGTTGGTCGGCACCACGATCGCACCGGGAGACAAGATCCCGCAGATGCGCACGTCTGGCGTGGAGAACACCTCGTCCTGAACCGCGTCTGGGAACAACCCGACCGTCCAGGCGCTGGTCGCCCACATCGCGAGGGTCCACGACGTAGAGCCGTCACCTCGCCCGATCTCAGAGATGACGTCAATGATGGTTCGCATGTCCGAGCCGAATCCGCCATATCGAACCGGAACCCGCATCTTCAAGAATCCGGCCTCGGCCAGGGCGTCGACCGCGTCCTCATGCATGCAACGGTTCTCGTCCATCCACAGCGCCTTCTCGCGAAGGAGCGGAATAAGGTGCGAAGCGCGGCGCACGAGTTCACCCTTGGGTGGAGCTTGGGTGACGCTCACGGCATTCTCCTTGACGAAAGTCGTCGCTGGTGGTGTGAGGCCCGGCGGTACCCTCACTCATTCACCTTGCGACGACGCCCCGTGCAGCACATCTTCGAGATTGCCTGTCCCCCCGCGTTCCATTACGGCGAAAGGTCCGGAGCACATTGGCTTCGCGAACCGAAAGGAGCACGAGGAATTCAGCTCAGTAACGAAAGCTCGGAGTCCCTCGCGGCAGAGAGAAGCAAATCCTCGCTCTGCAGCATGAGAGTCGCCGCTGCGGCGCGGTCTTCGACGACCGCTTGCTCGCCGCAGCGGCAACTTCATGATCAAGACGACACGCCGCGGTCAACCCGCATAACGCGCCTGGGGGCCGACGGCTAGCCGACCGTGTAGCTGTAGGGGATGTTGATGAGCTCGTCACCGCTGGAGGTTGCCTGGTTGAAGGTGTCCACGCCGATGAAGCCGCGGACCACCGTGCCCTTGGGCGCGCTCGGAGTGATGGTGAGCGTAATGGTGCCGGACTGGCCAGGGCCCAGTGTCATCGGCGTGTAGGGGGCGCTGGCCTTGACGGTCTGCGCCCAGATGTCGCCGGTACTTGAGGTGATGGCGGCATCGAACGGGTTGGTGATGGCAAACATGGTCAGGTTCGCCGAGCCGGTTACCGGGCCGGAGAACGGCCCGGTGGGCTCGGAAGCGGCCCAGAACTGCCCGGGGGCGATTTCGGGGTCTGCGAGGTGCGCGACCGAGTTGTCGCCGAACGATACGCCGAGTGCCTCGGGATCGTTGTTGTCGGAGTTGAAGTCAAAGAAAACCGGCATTGTTGCCTGGGAGATCCCGACCAGCAGGTTGGTGTCGGTCGGGACCAGCCAGTGCGGGTTGACGCTCGCAGGCATCGGCTCCGGCGTGGTGACCTGCGACTGCGTGTAGCTGGTGCCGTTGACCACGTTGGTGCCGAGCACCTGCAGCGGAACCCGGCCGTTCAGCCGCGGGTCGGCGAAGTAGTCCTTGGCGATGTTGCCGGTGTTAGTGACGGTGATGGTCGCGGTGACCGGCTGCCCGGCGGGCAGCACGGTGCTTGGTGAGCTGGGTAGCCCGCTGCTGGCCACCGTTGGCGAGGTGAACGAGATCGACCCGGTGAACGGCTCGCTCAGGTGCGCCCCGTCGACCGGGGCGAAGGTCACCAGCGTCACGGTCCACAGGCCGGGCTCTGGCGTGCGGTGGAAGAACTGCATGGAAGGACCAGGGCCAAAGAACACGTCGTTGGCAGTCGACTGCAGGTCAAGCGGCTCGCCGTTGGGGTCGACGAGCACTCCCTCGAGCACGTAGTCGGAGTCGGGCAGCTTGATGCCGACGTTCACGGCTGGCTCACCGGCCGGCACGTAGAACTGGTAAGTGAACTCCTGGCCGAAGTCGAGGTAGCTGCCGCCGCCGGTCAGGGTGCCGGCGAAGGATCCGCCGCTGCTGGTGATCGGCACGAGTGCCCGTAGCACGATCGGGATGGCCCCGTCGGTGCCGCTGCCAGTCCCCAGGTGCAGGCTGAGCGCCTCGTCGCCCGCCTGGCCGGCGGTGACGGTCACGTGGAAGGTACCGGACTGCCCGGGCGCGAGCGTCTTCGACGCGGGCGAGACCGACCCGGCGCCGTGGAACTGCTCGGTGCTGTAGGAGAACTGGATCGGGTTGTTGAGATAGGGGGCGTTGCTGACGGTGTAGATCACCGCGGTCCACGTGCCCGCCATGGGCTGGCGCACCTCCACGTGCCCGAAGCCGCTCTGGAACGCTCCGAGGCTCGAGTACGCGGCGAGGTTGCCCTGGGGGTCGAACAGCTCCTCGAATGCCGCCCCGCCGACCTGCTGGCCGTTCCAGGTGATGTCGCCGTTCAGGTTGTCGGCCCCGGCCGGCACCGTGAACGTGTGCACCGCGTAGGTATCGGTGTTCCCACCGCCGTCGACGTAGGTGGGCGAGGAGGACGTCAGCGTGACGCTGCCCGTATCGCTGGACAGTATCGTCGGGCGGCCGGACACCGACGGGGTGACGGTCTGGGGCGCACCGCCCTCGTTGGTGACTCCGATGCTGAACGTCTTGGCCTGGCCCGCGTTGACAGTCGCGTTCAGCGACGTCTTGCTCACCAGCAGCGTGCTGCCCCGCGGCCTCGTGCTGTTGACGGACTCGGCGAGCTGGACGGCCTTGAGCGCGTTGACCAGCCCGGCGCCCTGGTGATCGGCCGGCGCGCCCAGGTCGGTGGCGGTGCTGACGATGATCTGCTCGACCAGCGGAGCCGGCGGCAGGGCGCCACCATGCGTCTTGGCGTACGCCTGCTGCACAAGCGCCGCCACCGCGGCCACCTCCGCCGCCGACGAGGAAGTGCTGGGCACATCAGCGATTCCCGGCGAGGATCCGTTGTTGGGGTCAAAGCAGGCGAAGAACCTCGACGTGTCAGTGCTGCACAGCGACCAGGTGCTGTCGCCGGGAGCGACCACGTCCATCGTGCGCGGGTTGAACTCGTTGATGCCACCCGAGCTCAGCGCGCTGATGTTGTTGTTCTCCCAGCCGCCAGGCGCCAGGTTCGGGCCGTTCTGGTCGGTCTGGCGGTAGGCACGGAAGGTGGTCGTCGCGCCCACGCCGATCACCCCGGGAATGTCGGCCGGCGAGCCAATGCTGCCGTCGGCGCCGTTGTCGCCTGTGGACGCGACCACCACGACGCCCGCGGCAACCGCTGCCTGGTCGGCCAGCCCCACCGGGTCGTCCTGGGTGTTCGGGATCGGGTTCCCGCCGAAGGACTCATTCAGCACGTTGACGTGGTCAACCATGACCGCCCACTGGACCGCCTGGAGGATCGAGGAATTGAAGACCGCGGTGTCGTTGCCAAAGGGGTTGATCATCGCCAGGCTCGCGCCAGGGGCGAGGCCCTCGATCTTGATGTTGCAGCCAGGCGGCAGCGGGTGCGCCGGGTTGACGAACTGCGACAGGTCGTAGACCTGATTGCCCTGCGAGGCGACGAGGCTTGCGGTGAGGAAGGCCAGCAGGCCGCCGGTCACCGAGAGGGGGCCGTCCCCGCTGAAGTCCTGGTAGTCGAAGATGACGTGCTGGCCGTTCGGGCGGATTAGGTCGGGGTTGTTCGGGTCGATGCCGTCGGCGATGATCCCGACCTTGATGCCGGTGCCGTCCGCGATCTGGTTAGCGGCATCCACGTTCATCAGGGTCCGCGCCTCGGGCTCGATCAGCGGCTGGGCCGGGTTGCTCGGGCAGATCTGCTGCGCAGCATGGTCGCCGGCAGTGCCGTGACGGCCATGGCCGAACCCGGCCGGCAGTAGCGCCCCTCGCCTGCTGGCGATCGGCTCCAGGCGCCGGAGGGCGTCAGGCACGACCGCCAGGATCGCCGGGTTCGCCCTGAGCCGCTGGATCTCGGCCGGCGAGATCGTCGCCGCGATCGCGTTGATGATGTGGAAGCTCTGCACGTGCGTCGCGTGCAGCTGGGCAAGCTCAGCGAGCACCGGTACCTGGGAGGCGTTGGCCGCGCCGATCCGCAGCCGCGTGGTGGCCCCCCGCGCCGGCAGGTTCGACAGCTGGTTCTTGAAGATGATGATCGAACGATCAGTCGCGTGAGCAGCCAGCTGGAGGACTTGCGCCGCTGTCAGGACCGACCGTTCTGTCTTGACTACCTGGGCCGGCGAGCGAGCGGCCGCGGCAGTCCCGCCCAAGCCTAGGGGGATGAGCCCGGCTGCCGCGATAAGCGTGGCCAGGCGAAAGCGAGAGCGAGAGCGAAAGCGCATGACAAGATCCTTTCCGGAATCCTTCAGCCCTGATCGGCTTTGATCAAACGCATACGTCGAGGCGAAGATAGTCGCGATCCGCTATCAGGCGCATCTCCCGGATTGCGTACAGCACCGCCGCGGCGCAATGAGGGAGATGCGCCGCCAGGGGCCGGGTGTCACCGTCGGGAATTGACGGCCGGCGAAAGGGCACAACTCCTGCCCGAGGCCAGCTTCCATCTCGCTGGCGGAGCCGGAATCTTGTGCTGGAGTCACTGCCAAGGCTTGTTAGAACTGTAATGGAGGGAACAGGACATGAGCGGCGGCGGATTGTCGAAAACGCGGCTCGCCCGCATGCGCGATGTGATGGCGGGCTACGTCGAGCGCGGCGAGGTGCCCGGGCTGGTGCTCGCGGTGAGCCGACGGGGTGAGGCGGTGATCGAGCCGATCGGCGCGACCGACCTGGAGGGCACGCCTGTCCGCAGCGACACGATCTTCCGCATCTCGTCGCTGACCAAGCCGATCACGGCCGCGGCGACGATGATGTGCGTGGAGGAGTGCTCGCTGCGGCTGGACGAGCCGGTGGACCGGCTGCTGCCTGAGCTGGCCGACCGCGTGGTGCTGCGAAACCTGGACGGCCCGCTGGACGACACAGTGCCGGCCAGCTGGCCGGTCACCGTGCGCGACCTGCTCACGTTCCGCTGGGGCTTCGGCATGGTCATCGCACCACCCGACAGGTACCCGATCCAGCGCGCGATGACCGAGCTCTGCCTAGGCCAGGGCGCGCCTGACCCGCAGGTGCCGCCGGAGCCCGACGAGTGGATCCGCCGCCTGGGAACGCTCCCGCTGATGCACCAGCCGGGCGAGGGCTGGATGTACAACACGGGCTCCGACGTGCTAGGAGTGCTGATCGCGCGCGCCGCAGGCCAGCCGTTCGACGAGTTCTTGCGCCAGCGGATATTCGAGCCGCTCAAGATGGCGGACACCAGCTTCAGCGTGCCGCCGACGAGCCTGGCCAGGCTGGCCACCGGCTACCACGATAACGGGGTCGACGTCTACGACGCCGTGGCCGACAGCAAGTGGCGACAGTCCCCGGCGTTCCCTTCCGGGGCCGGCGGCCTGGTCTCCACTGTGGAGGACTACCTGGCGTTCGGCGAGATGATGCTGCGCCAGGGCAAGTGCGACGGCGGGCGGTTGCTGTCCAGGCCGTCACTGGAGGTGATGACCACCGATCAGCTCACGCCTGAGCAGAAGCAGGCGTCTGGCCCGTTCGCCGGCTATTTCGCCAACCACGGCTGGGGGCTCGGCATGTCCGTGGTCACCGAGCGGGACGGGCTCGGCGAGCCGGTCGGGCGGTTCGGCTGGAACGGCGGGCTCGGCTCGGTGTGGTACGCCGACCCGAGCGAGGACATGGTGACGATCTTGATGACCGGCTGCGCCAAGTTCACGCTCAACCCGCCGAACCTGTACCGCGACTTCTGGACGCTCGCCTACCAGACGATCGACGACTAACCCCGGGGGCCACACCGCGGGGGATCCGGGGGGTCGTCCCCCCGGGCCAGCACAGCAGGGCCCGGGCCGGCACTGGCGAGCCGGCCCGGGTCCTGTGGTCGCTCAGGTGAGCTTGAGCGGCGCGTCGGGCGCGGCGACCGCGTCGCGCAGCACCTGCGAGAACTCGGCCGCCATCTCGCCGATCGTGGCGTCGGAGAAGATATTGCGCTTGAACGTTATCGCGACGATCATGTCGCCCGACGGGGCGGTGCTCAGCGTCCACAGCACGCCATCAGGCAAGGCCGAGGTGCGCTCCTGCGACCGTGGCTGCCTCGATATCTCGGCGAGCTTCAGGTCGCCAGGGGCGTTCTCGCCGAGCATCACCGGGTCAGGGAACACCTGGAACACGGCGGCGGCCGCGTTGTCGGTCATGGCGGGCGCCATCAGCTGGGGCGCCAGCCCGAAGATGTGGATGCTCGGGATGTCGCGGGAGTAGGCATCCAGGCAGGTCCTGCGGGTCCGCTCGAGCACCTGCCGGAATGTCGCGGCGCCGCGCAGGTCGGTCCGCAGCGGGATGAAATTGAAGAACGACCCGACGGCGTCCTCGAACAGGCGGCCGGCGCGGCCAGGGGTGAAGGTCGCGACGATCACGTCATCGGATCCGGTCTTTCGCCCGACGACGAGCTGGTACGCGGCGAGCAGGACCATGACCGTCGTGCTCTTGGTCGAGCTGCCCAGCCGCGCCGCGGCCGTGACCACGTCGGCGGGTATCGAGAACCTGTGCGCGCCCGCCGACTGCGGTATCCCCGCCGAGCGCGCGAAGTCGGTGGGGATCGCGCTGATCAGGGCGCCGTCCAGGGTCTTGCGCCAGTAGTCGAGCGCGGCCGCGGGCTGAGCGTCTGTCGACTCCCGCTGCCAGAGCGCGAACTCGCGGTATTGCGGCGCCTTCGGCAGCTCGGGAACGCTGAGCCCCGTGTGCACCCCGTAGCGGTTGACGAGGTCACGGATGATGACCCGCACCGACCAGCCGTCGGTCGCGATGTGGTGCGTCTGGATCGCGAGCACCGAGTCCTGCTCGTCGAACCTGGCAAGTACGGCCCTGATGAAGGGCGGCTGCTCCGCGCTGATCGTGCTGTTCTCAAGCTCCCTGATGAGGTCCTCCGCCTGCTGCTCACGTGACCCCGCGCCCGCAAGGTCGCGCACGGACAGCTCGGGATCGGTCGGCGGGTAGATCTTCTGGTACTTGTCCCCCTCGCCGCGCACGATGACGGTGCGCAGCGCCTCATGCCGCTCCACCACGTCGCGCAGCGCGCGGCGCAGCGCGGCCACGTTCACCTTCCCGGTCACGCGCCAGGCCTCGACGATGTGGTAGTGCGGCCCGAACGGCCCGTCGTCGTCACCCTGGTCGAACAGGAGGACAAACTCCTGGTTCAGCGACAGCGGGATCTTCTCGGCCGAGGTAGCCGCCGGGCGCCCGCCGCTTGTTGTGGTCATGGTTCACGCTCCTTCTCTCGGATCTGCACTGGTGGCCGGCGGATGCCCGCCACGGGATTGCGAGCTGTCCATCGCCTCACCCCTGACCTCGCGCAACTGCTTGAACGAGCACAGGTCGGGTGCCGTCCAGCCGTCCAGGTCGTACTCGGCCATGCAGGCATCGGCAAACGCCTTGTACTGGTCGATCAGGCCGCCCGCCTGCTGGGCGAACAGCAGCTCGACGCGCGTGCTCTCGTGATTGCCCGCGTAGTTGCGCTCATACAGCTCGTGCCGGCCCGCGAACTCGGTGCCGACGGCGTCCCACAGCAGCTTCATGACCTTGACCCGCTCGACCGCCTCGCGGCCACCGGAGCCCCGCAGGTACTTGTCCAGGTACGGACGAATCTGAGGATTCTTGAAGTCATCGGCGCTCGAGTTGACGTAGATCAGCCCGCTGGCCACGTCCTGAAGAACGATCTCCCTGATCCTCGGGTAGCCGACCTGCATGAACCAGCGGTACGCCATGCCGTACTGGGGGTTGGGCAGGACGGCGCCGTTCTTCCACGGGACCGGATTGCGCGCGGCGGCGTCCGATAGCGCCCAGAAGAGATTGCGCCAGGCGAGTACCTCGCCGAGCCGGGCCTGAACCCCGCGAAAGTCCTTGGTGCCGGTGATTTCTATCGCCTTGGCAAGCAACCCGGCGATGAATTCCAGCTTCACTGCCAGGCGTACGCAACCATGAAAGGTAAAGCGCTCGAAAAAACCGGATTGCTCACTAAACTGCTGCACCTTGCTGAGGCTGCCATAAATGAAGACGTTCTCCCATGGGATGAGCGCCTTATCCAGCACCAGAATGGTGTCGTTCTCATCCATTCGCGAGGACAGCGGGTAATCGAATGGGCTGCCCATCACCGCAGACATGGCCGCGTAAGACGGCCGGCAAATCAGCTTGACCCCTGGTGCGTCCATAGCGATGGTGGCGACGAGCGCGAACTTCCGCTTGCGCACCGGCAGGCCGTAGTGAGCGATGAAGTTGTAGTGCGCGAGGGCCGACCCGGTGGCGACAACTTTGGCCCCGCTGACGATCAGGCCGGCGTCCGTCTCGCGCTCGGCGTGCACGAAGACGTCCTCGACCTCGTCGGGCGACCGGTTCCTGTCAACCGGCGGGTGCACGATCGCGTGGTTCCAGAACAGGACTTTCTCCTGCGACTCCGCGTACCAGCGCCTCGCGTTGGCCTCGAACGGCTCGTAGAACTCCGCGTTCGCGCCGAGCGTGCCGAGGAACGACGCCTTGTAGTCTGGGCTGCGCCCCATCCAGCCGTAGGTCATGCGCGCCCACTCCGCGATGGCGGCCTGATCGGCGACGAGGTCCTCGGCGCTGTGCGGCGTGGTGAAGAAGCGGTGGGTGTAGCCGTCGCTGCCGGTGTCGGTCGGCGCGACCAGGACGCCTGAGCGCTGGGGGTCGTGCAGGGCGTGATACAACCTGGCGATCATCCTGGAGGGATTGCGGAACGCCGGATGCGAGGTGACGTCCTTGACCCGCTCGCCGTAGAGGTAGATCTCCCGCCCGTCGCGCAGGCTGTCGAGGTACTCGTCGCCGGTCATGGGCCGGGTCTTGCGCCGCGGCACGCTTCTTCCAGCCGGCTCCGCGGCGCCTCGCGGGAGATCGGCGTTGCTTGTCATCATCGATCACACTCCGCCCGCGCGGATGTGGCTGCTCAAGTCCGACAGGTACTTGGCGACCACGTCGGGCACCACCTTGCAATCGAGCACGAACGTCCCGTGGCAGCCTCGGTCACGCCAGGCTCGCACGGCGGTGAGGTCGTCGGCGGTTCGCACCGTGACCGCGATAGCGCCGAGCGAGCGAGCCACCGCGGCGAAGTCGGTATCGCCGAAGGTGGCGGGGCTGATGTCGGTGACGAGCGGGCGGTACATGTGGACCTCAGCGCCGTAGGCCGCGTCGTTGAAGATCACTACGAGCGCCGATTCCGACACCCGGATCAGCGTCTCGAGCTCTGGCAGCCCCATCAGCGCACCGCCGTCGCCGAGAGCCGCGACCGTTGTCCGGTCGGTCCTGCCGACGGCGGCGCCGACGGCGCCAGCGAGCCCGAGCCCGATCGTCTGGAACGCCGCGCCGGTGAACACGAGGGCGGACGGGTCAGCCGCGGGCCAGTACATGGCAGGCCATCCGACGAAATGGCCGCCGTCCATGACCAGCGTCCGCTCCCGCGGCAGCAGGCCGGCCAGCGTCAGCGACAAGCTCCTTGGGTCGATCCGGCTGGCCGTGCTCGCGTCGTCGTACGGCTCGTGTTCCCAGCTGATGCGCCTGATGTCGGCTGCCACCTCGGCGCGCCAGCCAGATGACGCCAGGCCGCGGGCCTGCGCGCCGTCCAGCAGGGCGCTGGCGACCTGGGCCGCGTCGCCCGTGACGCACAGGTCGACCCGGCCCACAGTCGGGGCAGCGTGCAGGTCGACCTGCACCAGTGTGGCGCCGGGATCGAGCAACGTGCCGCCATGCAGCGTGAAGTCGTTCAGGCTCGCCCCGAACGCGACGACCACGTCGGCCTGGCCCATGATCCGGGCCGCCCGTGGCGAGGCGAAGCCGCCGCAGATCCCGAGCGACCACGGGCTGTCGCGGTACAGGCCGTCGGCCATGACGGTGGTCGTGAGCAGCGCGCCGAGCCGGTCAGCGAGCACGGCGATCGGGCGTGCGGCGCGGGAGCGGTACGCGCCAAGCCCGACGAGCAGCAGCGGGCGGCGGGCGCTGGCGAGGGCGTCAAGCGCCGCGTCGACCTCGGCAGCCACGAGCACGGGGAAGACGGCCCGGCGCGCGGCCCGGGCCAGCACCGCGGTCTGGTCGGGTACCGCGCCTCTGGCGCGCAAGTCGGGCACCGTGGCGCCGAGCATGTCGGCGGGCAGGCTAAGCACGACGGGGCACGGGCCGCCGCGCGCGAGCTCGAGCGCGCAGGCGACAGTGCCGCGGGCGGTCGCTGGGTCGGTGATGCGAACGGTCCTGGCGCCCAGCGCCGCGGCGAACGCGCCCTGGTCGATGTCGACCCGCCGCGGCCCGCCCGTCGGCTGGTCTCCGCTGAGCAGCAGCACGCCGCTGCGATGCTTGACCGCCTCGGCCAGCCCGGTCGCGGTGTTGGTCAGGCCGGGCCCGTACGTGGTCGTGCAGACCGCGACGTTCCCGGTCGCCCGGTAGTACGCGTCCGCCATCGCGATGGCCCCGCCCTCATGCCTGGCGGCCACGTACCTGACGCCACCGGCCATGAGCCCGGCCACGGCGAGGAAGTTCCCGTTGCCCACGACGCCGAAGGCGGCCCTGACGCCCTCGTCGGCAAGAGCCTGTCCCACTGCGGTCGCGAGCTTCGCCATAGCCAGCTCATTCCAGCTCGAAGACGACTTCGCCGACGGTCATGTCGATCCTGTTGACCCGCACCAGCGTCCAGCCGGCCTCGTCGAACACCGACTCCCAGTCGGCGACGGTGGGGAGGAAGACGCCCATCAGGTCATGGCCGAGCTCGAAGCCCAGCCTGAACACCGGCAGGTCGGAGTCTGAAGCCTCGGCCGTCCGCGTCGCGTCGCCGAGCAGGAGCCGCCGGGCCGAGGGAAAGACCTTGCGGAACCGCCGGAACGCGGCGACACAGTTCTCGCGCGGCCAGAAGTCGTGCCCCATCATGAAGCACGTGATCAGCTCGACGTCGGCGAGCTCGGGACGCTCCTGCAGGTCGAGCACGTCCGCCTCGATGAAAGTGACCCGGTCGCTCATGCCCGCGGCCGACGAGCCAGCCCGCGCCGCGTCGAGCGCGGGCCGCGCGATGTCGATGCCGACACCGCGAGCGCGCGGGTACCTGGCCAGGACGTCGAGCACCCGGCCGCCGCTGCCGCAGCCCAGGTCGGCGACGTGGCTGACGTCGAAGTCCAGGCGCCCCATCGCATCCCAGAAGGTCCGGGCGTAGCAAAGCTCGTCGATCTCCCGGCAGGCGTACGCGATAGCGGCCGCGTCCCGCTGGTAGAACTGGCCGACCCGGTTCTCGCTGACCAGGACCGACGGCATCTGCCTGAACAGCTCGGCGCTGCCGCGGCTCAGCCAGTGGAAGAACGACTTGTACCGGTACACCTCGTCGAAGGCGCCAGCGATGACGACCACCGGGCCTGCACGCCGCACCACGCCGACCGAGGCCAGCGCGCGGAAAAGCCCGACCGTGCAGGCCGGGTCCAGGCCCCGGCGCGCAGCGAACGATTCCGCGTCCAGCACCCTTGACCTGCGCAGCTCGTCCAGCGCGCCGATCTCCCACGCCGCGGCGATGGCCCACGCGGCGACCGCCGAGTTGTAGATGTTCGCGGCGGCTCCCCGACCGGCTGAGCCTCCTTCCCGCCCTGGCCCGGCGTCCTGCGGGGCGGTGGTCACGACCTGACCAACTGCGCTGTCGGTTCGGCTACCGAGGCGGAGAGCACCTGGCAGTACTGCGCTGCGATCCTGGTGATCGTGCTTTCGTCGAACCGGTCACGGCTGAACCGGATAACGCCGACCACCTCTCCTGACCGGAGGTGGTCAAGCGCCCACAGCATGCCCTTCGGCGTGCCCGCCCCGATGGGCCTGGATGTGCGCCTGCCGCGGAGCTCGGCGTACCTGATGTCACCGGCCCGCTCGATGCCCGCGAGAGCGGGCGGCGGGAGCATCTCGAACGCGGAAACCGCCAGGTGATCGTCGCCGCACGGCCCTAGCAGGTCACCAGCTTGCGCTTGGATTAGCGGGAACGGGATGTCGTTCGCGAATGCCTGCAGGCAGCTGGCTCTGGTCCGCGCGATGACGTCGATGAACCTGCCGCAGCCGCGCAGGTCGGTCCTGATCGGCAAGAAGTTGTACAGCGGTCCCACTACGCCGGCGAAGCTCGGCTCGTTGCGCCCGGCCGTGAATGTCGGCACCACCAGGTCAGATTCCCCGGTCAGCTGGCTGGCCAGCAGGTTATAGGCCGCGAGCAGCACGACGAACAGCGAGCTGCGGTTCGACCTGGCCACCAGGGCCGCCGCCTGCGTCAGTTCCCTGCCGATCACGAACCGGTGCACCGAGTACGGATCGGCGGCACCTTCAGGCAGCATCCGGTCGGCTGGAAGCGCGTGCACGCGAGCGCCGAGCAGGCGCTCCCGCCAGTACCCGCTAGCGACGCCAGACCAGGACTCCTCCCTGGCCCGCTGCCACGCGGCGAACTCGCGGTACTGGCGCGCGTCTGGAAGGCTGGGCGCGCGCCCGGTGGTCCTGGCGGCGTAGCAGGCTGCGAGGTCGGTGATGATCACCTGCATGGACCACGCGTCGGACGCGATGTGATGCGTCATCAGCGCGAGCACGTGGTCGTCCGCGCCGAGCCTGCCGAGCACGGCTCGCAGCAGCGGCACCTCATGGTGGCTGAATGGCTCGGCCTCGACGTCATCGAGCAGGTCGTACGCGGCCTGGTCAGCTGAGTCAGCCGAGCCCACGTCCTGCAGCCGCAAGCTCACCGGGCACGGCGAGTTCAGGTGCTGATGCCACCCGCCTTCGTCCCTGCGCAGGGAAGTGCGGAGCAGCACGTGCCTGGCCACGACGTCATCGAGTGCGGCCGATAGCGCGCCGACGTCGAGTCGGCCGCGCAGCCGCAGCCCGTAGGTGATCGTGTACCACTGGCTGAGCGCTCCTGCGGTCTCGCCGTGGTCCAGGGAGCACAAGAAGTCTTGGTTCAGCGACAGCTCAGGCGGGTTGTCGGTCATCTCGTTCCGTCTCCCGGCCTCAGGCCTGCGCTTGCTGCATGGCCTTCTCGACCTGCTGGTCAAGCTCGGCAACGGTGGGGGCGTCGAAAATGTCGGCGATCAGCAGCTCGACACCCAGACAAGCCTGGATCGCGCTGATCAGCCGCATCGCCATGAGCGACTCTCCGTGCAGGTCGAAGAAGCTGTCATCGACCCCGACGCTAGGCACCCCGAGCACCTCGGCGAACAACGAGCACAGGACCTCCTGCCGCGCGGTCTGCGGCGCCCGGTAGGTCGACAAGCCTTCAACCACAGGCTCGGGCAGCGCCTTGCGATCCACCTTCCCGTTCGGGGTCAGCGGCAGCGAGTCGAGCGTGACGAACGCCGACGGCACCATGTACTCGGGCAGCAGCTCTGTCGCGTGCGCCCGCAGCCCGTCGACGTCGACCTGACCAGCCTCAGCGACGACGTAAGCGATCAGGCGCTTCTCGCCGCCGGTGACCTCGCGCGCGACCACGAACGCGTGCGCCAGCCCTCGGTATCTCGCGAGCACGCTCTCGACCTCGGCCAGCTCGACCCGGTAGCCGCGGATCTTGACCTGGTCACCTGACCGCCCGACGAATTCGATCAGGCCGTCTTGCCGCATTCGCACCTGGTCCCCCGTGCGGTACATGCGCTGGCCCGCCCCGGCGAAGGGATCGGCGACGAACCGCTCGGCCGTGACGTCCGCCCGCCGGTAATAGCCGCGCGCGAGGCGGTCCCCTGCGACGTACAGGTCGCCGACCTCGCCCGCCGGCAGCGGCCTGAGCTGCTCATCGAGCACGTGCAGCCGGGTGCTGTCCATACCGCGACCGACCGGCACGGTCGGGCCCATCGAGTAGGGCGCCCGCATCGGCGAGTTGGTGATGAACGATGACATCTCGGTCGCGCCGTAGGTCGCGCGCACCACCGTGTCAGGGCACGCCTCGAGCACCTGCTGCACGGCCTTGGCCGAGATCACGTCCCCGCCCGTCAGCACCTCACGCACGCCAGCGAAGCACTCAGGCGCCTCGTCGGCCACCACCCGGAACAGCCCGGCCGTCACGTGCACCGCGGTGATCTGGTGCTCGGTGATCAGGCGCCGCAAGGTGCCGACATCGAGGCGGCCTGGCGGCGCGAGGACCAGGTGCCCGCCGCGCAGCAGCGGGACCCACAGCTCATAGGTGGACACGCCGAACGCGTAAGGCGCCAGCATCAAGATCCGCTCCTGGCCGCCGCCATCCCAGCACGAGTCGAGCGCCAGCCCGAGGACGCCGCGGTGGGTTACGGCGACCCCCATCGGGTCGCCGGTCGAGCCCGAGGTGTACAGCACGTGCACCAGGTGATCGGGGCCGACCTTGATCTTCGGGTCGGTGCCGGGCAGCGCGTGCAGCTCGGTGTCGGAGTCCACGAAGACAACCGTTGGAACCTCGGGCAGGCCGCGCTCGCGCATGATGGCGTCGGCAAGCAGCACGGGCTTGCCCACGCTGTCTGCGATCCACTGCAAGCGCTGCAGAGGATACGCGCTGTGCAGGGGCAGGTACAGGGCGCCGGCCTTCACGATCGCCAGGATCGAGGCAACCATCTCGACGGACCGCTCCTGCAGCACCATGACCGGGTCTTCTGGCCTGACGCCCAGGCCGAGCAGCCTGCGGGCAATCCGGTTGGCCCGCTCATCGAGCTCGGCGTAGGTCACAGCCTCGGCGGGGGAGGACACCGCGATCGCGTCCGGTGTCCGTGCCACTACGTGAGCAAAGCGCTCCTGAACGGAATTGGAACCCTTCATGTCTACTGATCCGCCTATTCGTGACAGCCGCCGCGCAGCTCAGGCTTGGGGGGTCGCCCCGGGGCTAGCACCGCGGACCCGCTCCAATCCGCACCGCATTACGTCTACAGCGAAGATCGCAGCGATCCGCTATTGGGCGCATCTCGCTGCTTGCGCTCAGCACCGTCACGGCGCAATCAGCGAGATGCGCCGCCAGGGGCCGGGTGTCACCGTCGGGAATGCAGGACTGGCGTTAGCCGGGACGAAAAGCTGCGCCCGCCAGGCACCGCCAGATTCGGCCTACCAGACATCTAGGACGTGGCCTTGGAAAAGCACAGCCCGTCGTAATCGACATGACCGGCAGGCACCGGGTGCTCACCAATGAAGGAGGAGGGAACCGCAATGCTTGACCAAGCTGGAGAACGGGCTGTGGTGCTCGGCGGCGGCATGGCCGGCCTGCTCGCCGCCCGCGTCCTGTCTGACGCGTATGCCGACGTCGTCATCGTGGACCGCGACGACCTGTCCGGTGCGACAGGCGCCCGCAGCGGCGTGCCGCACGGTCGGCACGCGCACTGCCTGGTGGCCAGGGGCCACCAGATCTATGAGGAGCTGTTCCCCGGTCTCACCCAGGGAATGAGCGACGCCGGAGTGACGCTCGGCGATTTCAACGGCGGGATCCAGTGGAACTTCAACGGCCACCGGCTAGCTGCGTCCGACTCGGGCCTGACGTGCGTGTCGTCCGGCCGCCCGATACTCGAGCAGCATGTCCGCCAGCGTGTCCAGGCCATTCCCAACGTGCGCTTCCTCGATCTGCACGACATCGTGAGCCTGGAGACGACTCCAGACAACAAGCGGGTCACCGGAGTGCGGATCCAGCGCAGCAAGCAGGGCAGCCAGCCCGAGGTGCTGCTCGCCGACCTGGTGCTCGACATCACGGGCCGCGGCTCGCGGATGCCGGCCTGGCTGCGCGAGCTAGGCTACGAGGCGCCACCGGAAGACAAGATCAAGGTCGACCTTGCCTACACCACGCGGCACTACCGGCTGAAGCGCGATCGGTTCGGCACGAGCATCGCGATCAACCAGGCCGGCACGCCAGCGTCTCCCCGCGGCGTGTTCTGCTATCCGCTGCCTGACGGCGAGACCGTCGAGCTGTCGCTCACCGGGGTACTCGGGGACTATCCGCCAACCGACCACGAGGGCTTCCTCGCCTACATCAAGTCGCTGCCTCTTCCCTTCCACTACGAGTACGTCAAGGACGCGGAGCCGGTCGACGAGCCGGTGCGCTTCAAGTTCCCTGCCAGCGTCTGGCGCCACTACGAGCAGCTGACCCGCTTCCCTGATGGGCTGCTGGTGATGGGCGACGCCGTGTGCAGCTTCAACCCGGTCTACGCCCAGGGCATGACGGTCGCCGGGATGGAGTCGCTGACGCTGCGCAAGCACCTGCAGAACCCGGCGGCGCTGAACGCGATCGAGTTCTTCGGCGAGATAGCCGGCCAGATCGCCTCCCCGTGGCAGTTCTCCGCCATCGCCGACCTCGGATACCCGGGCGTCGAGGGCCAGCGGAACGACCAAATCAACCTGGTCAACCAGTACATACCGAAGGTGCTAGCCGCCGCGACGCAGGACCCGGTTATCACCGACGCCTTCCTCCGGGTCGCCGGGCTGGTCGAGGATCCGATGTCGCTGATGAGCCCGGCCATCGCAGGACGGGTCGGGCGGGTACTGCAGCAGTTCGGGCGCCGGCCGGCCAGCACGCCGGCTCCTGCCTGAGCATTGCCCGAGATTGAGCACACCAGAGACTGAAGGAAGGTACCCGATGCGTCCGTTCAAGATCGACATTCCGCAGTCGCAGCTCGATGACCTGAAGCGCAGACTCGCGACCACCCGCTGGCCCGATGAGATGCCCGGCGCTGGCTGGAGTCGTGGCGTGCCCGTTGCCTACCTCAAGGAACTCGCCGAGTACTGGCAGACGGGGTATGACTGGCGCTCCGCCGAGCGGTATCTGAACAAGTTTCCCCAGTTCCTCACCGAGATCGACGGCGCGCAGGTGCACTTCCTGCACATCCGCTCGTCCGAGCCGGGCGCGATGCCGCTGATCCTTACCCACGGCTGGCCAGGATCCTTCGTCGAGTTCATCGACGTGATCGGGCCGCTGGCCGACCCGGCCGCACACGGCGGCGACCCGGCCGACGCGTTCCACGTCGTCATCCCCACCCTCCCCGGCTACGGCTTCTCCGGGCCGACCGGGCAAGCCGGCTGGGATACCGAGCGGGTCGCGCAGGCGTGGAAAGAGCTGATGCGCAGCCTCGGCTACAACCGCTACCTGGTACAGGGCGGCGACTGGGGCATGCCGATCTCGCTGCGTCTCGGCCTCGCCGACCCGGAGCATGTCGCGGGCGTGCACGTCAACATGCTGGTCACCTTCCCACCGGCTGACCCGACTGACAAGGAGGCCATGGGCGCGGTGATGGCCAAGCTGACCCCGCAGGAGATGGAGCGGGCGGGGTTCGCCATGCACTTCCAGCAGGACGGCATGGGCTGGCTGAAGATCCAGGCCACCCGCCCGCAGACGCTCTCCTACGGGCTGACCGACTCGCCGGCCGGCCAGCTCGCCTGGATCGTGGAGAAGTTCAAGGAGTGGACGGACTCGAAGGACCGGCCCGAGGACGCGGTGAGCCGTGGCCACCTGCTGACCAACGCCTCGATCTACTGGTTCACCGGGACCGCCGGGTCCAGCGCCCAGCTGTACTTCGAATCCGAGCACATGGACGCCGACTTCTTCAGGACCTGGGGCGGACCCTGGCCGCTGACGATGCCGGCCGGAGTGGCGTTCTTCCCCAAGGACGCGGCGCGGCCGATCCGGTCGTGGGCGGAGATGGTCCTGCCGACGCTCAGCCACTGGACCGAGTTCGACCAGGGCGGCCACTTCGCCGCTCTGGAGCAGCCCGAGCTCTTTGTTGGCGATGTCCGGAAATTCGCCAGGTCACTGCACTGACCACCGCCAGTACGCCGGCCGGCCGCTCGTGAAAGCGCCCGGCCGGCGTACCCGGCTGCGCCGCGGCTAGCGCCCGGCAGCTCCTACATCCTCACGGGGAATGCCGCGGGACAAATGCCCGCGGCGGTGGCCAAGCTGTGCGGTTGGGATGCCCAAAATGAACCCAGCGAGCGCGTTGACGTCGCTGATCCCCGAGCCTGGCCCGCGCAGGGTCTACCTGCTTGCCAACCAGGTGGGGCATTCGCAGGTCACGCGTGAAATCAGCACACAGAGGCCCGGCGCCGCAGGTCGCGGGGCAGCTTGCCACTATGCAAGAAGCCGTATCGCCGCGTGATTCGGAGGGGTTCTTCATGTCGCTTGGATCGAAGCAGAGCATGGCAGGTGTAGCGCGGATGCTGCGGAAAGCCATTCCCGCTCGCGGGTGGCGACGATATGCCGTCAGCGGCTTTGCTGGCGGTATTCGGCACGGTCGCGGCGGTCAATGCGCAGGCCGCGCCGGCGCATAGCACGCCCGGCAAGATCCTGTCTCGTGCGATGCCTGCGAGTCCCGCGCTGGCAGGCGATCACACCGCTGGCGATCAGGTCAATCGGCTCGTCAGATGTAGAGGGAGTCGGGCTCGAGCCCGCACAGTATCCGCCCGTAGAGTTCGGCGTTGGTGTCCGGATGCATCAGGGCGTGCATGGTGACCGCGTTGATGTCGCGCGCGATCCGCTGGATCGGCTGGTCACTATAGATGGACGAACCGCCGCTGGCCGAAGCCAGGATGTCCACGGCTTCCTTGCCGAGCCTGCACACCGCACCGAGGTCGGCGCGTGCCCTGACCCGCTCCTCAATGGTCCACGGGGCGTTCTCCACACCCTTGGTGTCGACCATCGCGGCCAGACGGTGGGCGTGGAACTCCGCCTCATCGATCTTCATGACCGCATCGGCGACCTGCAGATGGGTCAGCGGCGCCTTGGCCTGCTTGTCGTACCCCGTATAGGTGATCTTGCGCTCGGGCAGCCGCGCGAAGAACGCTTCCTTCGCGGCATTCGCCATGCCGACGACGCAGCCCACCGAGGACGCGGAGGCGACAGGCAGCAGGGGCGACCGGTAGATCGCGCTGGCGGCGCTTTGCGGCGAGGCGGACTGACCCTGCAGGACCGCACTAATCGGCAGCACGCGCTCCTGCGGGACGAACACGTCCGTCGCGACCGTGCTCACGCTGCCGGTGCCCTTGAAGCCTGACGTGTACCAGTCATCGATGATCTGCAGGTCCGACGTGGGCACCAGCGCGACGACCGGCATCGGCTCGCCCTCGCCGCCGATAAGGATCGCGATGATCTCCTGCCAGTGGCTGTGCAGCGCCCCGCTGATGAATCCCCACTTGCCGTTGACGACGACGCCGCCGTCGGTCTGGATGGCCATGGCGCTTGGGCTCAGTGTCCCGCACACTCGGACATCCGGAGTCGAGAAAACCTCGTCCTGGACCTGGTCAGGGAACATGCACGTCATCCACCCGGGAATCCAGTACACCGACGCGACCCACGCGGTGGAACCGTCGCCACGGCCGAGCTCGGCGGCTACGTCGACCAGGGTCCGCGTGTCGGACTCGTATCCGCCATAGCGCGCGGGTGCCCGCATGCGGAAGATGCCGGCGTCGGCCAGGGCCTCGATCGACTCCTCATGAATACGCCGATTCTCTTCCGACCAGGCCGCGTGCTTCTTCAGCAGCGGCACAAGCTCGGACGCGCGCTGAACAAGCTGCTCTCGCGCCGGAACGTCGGTCTTCCGCATCATATCCTCCTAAGGAATCAGCCGAGCAAGTGCGCTGTTATACGCCACTGAGACTTACTGCCGACGATCGCATTTGGTGGCCCGCTCCGCATCTTGTGGATTGCGTATGATCTCACCACCGATCAATTTGGCTAATGGCGCTCGCCTGCTAGTGAGCTAGGTATCTGTCGATTGACCTGACCGTTGGGTTGTTCATGAAGGTCTTCAGGCTGATCTTGACCGCGGCGGGAACCATATAGCCCGGCAGCGCCCGGCCGGCGGCGTCCCGCAGCCCGGCCGCATCCAGCGCCGCCCTGGCCGCCGGGACGACGTACCCGGCCAGCCACTTGTCCCCCGGCCGGTCTTCCCGCACCGCCACCGCGGCCTGGCCCCCACGGCTGGGCGGCCAGCACCGCCTCGATCTCGCCCACCTCGACCCGGAACCCGCGGATCTTCACCTGGTCGTCAACCCGTCCCAGGTACTCCGGCTCACCCGCCGGCGTCCACCGGCCAGGTCCCCGGTCCGGTACATCGGCTCCCCCGCGGCACCGAACGGGCACGCCACGAACCGCTCGCGCTGCTCGCCCTGTACCAGGCACTGCGGATCGCCATCACCGACGCGGTGCAGACCGCCCCTGGCACCGACCCGGACCGGGCCAGCTTCCAGGTCGCTGTCGAGACCGCCCAGGCAATGGTCACTGGCGCCCGAAACGTAATCACCGGCGCGGCCGACCTGGCAGGCGACATCGGCCGCGCAGTCCTGGCGAACCTGCATCCGCCACGCCGGCCGCGCGTCTGCGCCCGCAGGGTTCGGCGGAGGTTGCGCGCGTCAGCCACGCTGGGAGTTGATCAGGCTCATGGGACGCATGTCCGTCCAGTTCTTCTCGATGTACTCAAGGCAGCTGGCACGGGAGTCCGTGTCGTGAACGACGGTCCAGCCCTTCGGGGTCGGCTGGCTGGCCGGCCACAGGCTGTGCTGACCCTCGTGGTTCACGAGCACCCGGTACGAAGCATCTGGGTCTTCGAAGGGATTCGCCATGGTGATCCTCATTCCACTAGGCAATGCCGCAAGCGCGTAACCTTCCGAGGAAATCCGCAGCGGCCGGCCGCCCAGGAAATCCGCGGCAGCGGGCCACCTCAGATGAGCCTTCCGAACGGCAGCCTGGCAGACCGGGCCGCGCGCCGGCACCTTCGACATTGCGCGCGGGCCCGCCGCCGGATAGTCGGCATGTGATCCGCAATCGGGAAGGTGCGGCGATCTGGCCAGCCTGCGACCGTGTGGAAGTGTCCGCGCGGCTAGCCGGCCAGCGGATTCGCACTAGACGATCGGCACCAGCAGATGGACGGTGAGCGGCTGATGGGTTCTGCAGCTAGAGACGAAGTCGAGTCCGCCTTGGCGGCCTTTCCCGGCGTCGCCGGCGTCGCGGTAACCGAGCATGACAGCCGGCTCGCAGATCAAAACCTCGTCGCGTACGTGGCGCCAGACGGCCCCGGCCTGGACATGGCCGAACTGCGTGCCCACGCCAGGAAGATCCTTCCGGCCAGCAGGACGCCAGTGGCCATAGTGCTGGTCGACGAGATCCCGGTGACCGCGGCGGGAGCCGTCGACACAGCCGCGCTCCCGGTACCCGAGCTCGACGGCCTGCTGCCCTACCGGGCGCCGGCCACCGCCCGGCAAGGGATCTTGTGCGATCTGTTCGCCGAGGTGCTCGGCGTGGCCAGATGCGGAATGGACAACGACTTCTTCGACCTCGGCGGCCGCTCGGTAGAGGCGATGATGCTGGCCGGCCGTATCAGCGTCGCCTTCGGCGTCCGGATGTCGATGGCCGACCTGTTCAAGGCGTCCACGGCTGCCGACATGGACCGCAGACTCGACCTCACGGCTGATGCGCGAAGGTAGCCAAGCAAAGGACTCGTGTGCCCGCCGTGCTCGGTGCCGTTGGAGGTCAGGACCTGCCGCCGGTGACCGGCAAAATCCTGGGACATGGTCGCCCAGGAGCTGATCGTCGAGGCCGAGGGGGCACGATCAGCCGCGGGAGGTGCCGATGCTGCGGGCACTGCATGCCCGCAGCGCCCGGGCACCTCCTGGCGGTCTCCTCGCCTAGCGCCCGGAGCACCATCTGGTTAAGATGATCGAGTCGGCATTCGCCATGCTGCGCCGAGGCGTCAGCACGCCGCAGGTCTGGGATCAGGCCCGCAGTACCGGATCTTGCTGGGAAAGATCACACTCGAGCGTGGCGCATAGCGCTATCGCGTCTCATACGATCAAACACTGGCCTCTTGTTCCTAGATTGTGAGGGATCCTCATGCCGCACATCACTCTGAATTCGGATGAACCGGGAATCCGTGGTTTGTTCCGGTTCCGGCCAGAGACTGCCCGTCCGCTGAACGAGCTGGTTGAGGTGCTGCTGCGCGGCCCGGGTACCCTGACCCCAGGCGAGCGGGAGCTGATCGCGGCCTATGTGTCGGGGCTGAACGAATGCCGGTACTGCTGCTCGTCGCATTCCGCCTATGCCGCGGTCCAGTTGCCGGGAGGGATGGATCTGGTGAATCAGGTCCGTGGCGACGCAGGGAGCGCGCCGGTCTCAGCCAAGCTGAAGACCCTGCTTCGGATCGCCGCAGCAGTACAGCAAGGCGGCCTGAATGTCACCGGGCAAGACGTGGCTGCGGCCCGCGCGGAGGGCGCGACGGATACGGAGATCCACGACACCGTTCTGATCGCGGCCGCGTTCTGTATGTTCAACCGCTACGTCGATGGTCTGGCCACGATCGCCCCTGACGACCCCGGCCTCTATGCCGCGCGAGCGCAGCGGATCGTCGCGGACGGCTACCTGGCACTGCTGGTTGAGGCACAGCGCCAAGACGCCTAACGTCGGCCTGTCAGTGAGCAGCTCTAGCGACCAAAGGGTCGCTAGAGGCGGTCAGCTTCCGCTGACTCGGGAGCTGACGCCAGAATTCGGATGGCCGCGGTCCGACCCGGCTTTGCGTCATGCCCCACCAGCTTGCCACCCTCCCGGTCAGCGCCTGCGGTGCCGTCGTGCACGCTGCGGCGCCACTGGGCGCAGCCACCGCGGATGAGCGCGCCGACTACCTGGCGGTACGGCTCGGCGCTGATCACATCCGGCTCGCCGGTCAGCCGCACTTGGCGCCGTGGGATCCCGAGGCCGACGCGGTGATGGCCACGACGGGCCGCGTCCTCTGCGAGGAGAGCGTGGCCCGACCGGCAGACCGCCGATCTAGGATCTCGATGGTGTAGTCGACCTCTTCGGTGTGCCGTGTGCGGCGTTCGGCTGGTGTGCGGCCTGACGTTCGCGGCCGGCTGTCACGGCGCCTGGCCGCCGGGCAGTATGTCCAGGCGCGGTCCGATCCCGGCCGTGGGGGCGACGGCACCGCTCTTGCCGATGACGCACGCCAGGCTGGCCGCCGACCAGCAGGGGCATCCCAAATCCCAGCCTGTCGCGTTACCGCGCATGAAGCTCGGCCCGGTCAGCAGCTGCCGGTCGGCCTCGCCGGGTCGGCCCGCGCCACCTACCCTGCTCGCGTCAGCTAGCCGGGTCGCGCGGGCAGTTCTGGTACACGGCGAGCCGCCACAGGCCTTCGCTCCTGACCAGGATCCAGGCCGCGCGGATGGCCTCCTTGCTCGACACCTCCTTCTCACCCGGGCCGAGCACACCGCCCACGGTCAGCAGGGCAAACGCGCCGGGGCCGAGCGGCTTGACGTCAAGCGGCGTGCCCGTGACGGTGGTTCCCTTGTACTGGTTGGCGTATCCAGCCTCCATGAACTGCCGGATCTCGTCGCGGCCCTTCTTGTACACGCCCGGCAGGATGAGCGTCCCATCCGGCGTGAACAGCTGGGAGAAAGCCTCGGCGTCGTGCGCGGCCCATGCCGAGACCAGCCGGCCTGGCACTGCGGCGATTTCCGCCATGAGCGCGTCCGGCATCTTGCCTGCGGGCGCGGATGCTTGAGTGGTCATACTTCTTTCTCACTTCCCGTGGAGGACCCGGATTTGCCTAGGGACAAAATTCGGTCACCGACTCGATGAAAATGTAGTCGTCCGGAGGTTCTTGTACCTCTCTCAAGATGCTGTATCCTGGAGAGTTTTTTCTCCCAAAATGCCTTATCCCTGATCCGGTACTCCCGCTCGGCAGACGCGCAGGGCACTGGACGGCTGCGCTGCTGCGCAATCAGGAAGGTGCCCCGACCTGCCCAGGCTGCGACGGTGGGTGGCCGGGCGCTGCCCGACCCGGGAGCAATGGGTAATCGAGGTTGCGGAGAGTGAATGGGCCTTAATCAAGGATGAGCAGAGACGATATTACCAAGCGCGGCGCTGGCGGGCGGAATACGGCCATCCCGAACGCGTTTTCTTCCTTGCCCAGTGAGGCAAAGCCCATGGCCGTGGCTTTCCGGAGCATAGCCCTAGTCAATCTATTCGCCAAGCTCGTGCGCCAGACAAGCGACGCTGGCTTCGCGGATTATACCCGTCACCGAAATGCTTCCTGACATAGGCCAGCTTTGGCTCCCTGGCAGCGCTGGCCGACGCTATAGCTCAGAACTCAGGCTCGTCGCAGTGGACGGGTGAACACGGACAGGCCGACCAATGATCGCGGCCCCGGGCCCAAGGACTCGCCCTTGGTCTTGCCCTTAGGCGCTCGGCAACCCCGAAGGTGCACCGCCCCGTACCCGACGCCAGGATTACAGCGACGCCGCCATTGGCAGGTGCCAGGGTCGCCCCAGTCTTTGCCGATGAACTGCCGAAGGAGTAGCAGCATGACAACCATTCGCGGCGCTCTGCGCGACCTCGTTATGTCACCTGCCTTGGTCGACGTGACGTTCGCGAAGCGCGGATTCCCTGCCGAGCCGTCGGCGGTGACGGAGCAACTCGAGGCGGTTCCGCAGGCGGTGATCTGCGGCTTCGAGTGGGGCATCGGGGCGCGCAACCAATGGGAGGTGGAACGCAGGCTGGACATAGTCGATCCTGAACTGCGCGGCTTCGCGTACGAGGGCGCCACGATGGCCTTCACCATCCTCGATTCGATGGGCCGCGGCCACCGCGCTCGTGACCTGCTGCTCGGGCCGGGACGGCCGCATATCTTCCTGGCCTACATCGGCATGGGCTTCGCCATGGCGCGGCTGCCCAGGCCAGTATGGAAGAAGGTGCTCCCCGACCTGACCGGATGCGAGTTCCACCCGACCATGAGCTGGCTCGTCGTCGACGGATACGGCTTCGACCGGGCTTACTTCGACACCAAGCGCTGGGTGGACGCGCAGTACACGCCGTCGCCGTACCCGTGGGACGGCGCGCCCGGCTACTTCCTGCGCGCCGTGGACCAGGGCATCGGCCGGGCGCTGTGGTTCATCTGCGGCGCGAACGTAACTGACGTTGCTGCAGCGGTTGGGCGGTTCGCCAGCCACCGGCATGCGGACCTGTGGAGCGGCGTGGGACTGGCCGCCGCGTTCGCCGGCGGCAGCGACGCCAGCGGCCTGGCCGCGCTTCGCCGTGCGTCCGGGGAGTACTGGACCGAGCTCGCCCTGGGGGTCGTGTTCGCGATCAAGGCGCGGACCTACGCCGACTTCCTGCCGCCCCACACAGAGCTAGCCGGCTCGGCCCTGGCGGACCTGTCCGCCGAGGCGGCCGTCGCGCTCGCCGACCGCACCAGCCCGAACGGCAGCGGCAGCAACGTCCCTGCCTACGAGGTGTGGCGACAGAACATTCGCGCCCGCCTTGCGGCGCGATGACCTCACCCCGGAACCCAGCCGGGACGCCGATCAGGGCGTACCCGCGCACGGTGGAGTAAGTGGCGTTCACGAAGTTTGATCGCGTTGGTGACCCGGCCCGCGCAGCCGACTCGTTCGTATCGGAGCTTCGGCTCGTCGTGTCGGAGCGGACTACCGGGTGAGCCGTTATGCCGCGACGCTGACGACCTCGCGCCACGGCCGGTCTGGCTCGCTCAGCAGAGCGGCCAGGATCCGGTTGAATTCCTCGGTCCAGCCGGTCACCGTCTGCTCGTCGAACTCGTCGATGTTGTACGTGAGGTTGCCGACCAGCTCGCCGGTCGCACCGGCCCTCTGCGGGATCCGGCTGGCTGGTGGCTAGCTGCGTCATTGCCCACGTGTCCCTTGCTGGAAGCGGTCCGTCAGTTCAGCTGAAGACCCATCCCCCGGGTCGCCGCCATGGCCAGCGCCGAGCATCTCGCCGGTTGCGCACGCCGTGAGCTGGCCCGCGAGCCGGACGGCGGCCAGCAAGTTCGGAGGTGCCTGGCCGCGCCGCGGCTGGAAGGCTAACGAAGCGTGGCACATCCGTTCACCGATGACGGCACCGCTCGCAGCGACCTGATTCTCCGGCAGCTCACCGCTGGCGACGCCAGGCCGGTCCTGGTGGCCGACTTCCAAGCGTTCTCCTCGGCCCCTCGGCTCAGTCACCTGATCAGCGCACGGGCGCAGGGCCAGCCGGTATACCAGGTCGATCCGCTCAACGCCTTGTCCTTTGACCGGGCCTACGTGTCGCTGGCCGACATGGCGGCCGAGGCCGCCGAGGAGTTCGGTCGCTCTGCGCCGGCCGACGGCCCGGCCTTCGTCATCGGCTATTGCAGTGCTGCCGCGCTGGCGCTGCATGTAGCGACGCTGCTGGCGCGATCTCGGCCGGCCGTAGCCGTGCTGCTGCGGCCGTCCTGGCCGGACACGGAGATGATCACGACCCAGTTCGCCACGCTGGTCGCCAACGTGAGGGCCAGCGGTCGGTCGAGCCCGGTGCTGGACGGTGACCCCGGCGAGTGCGTGACCAGCATGGAGCAGGTGCTGCGCGCCGACATGGCGGCCCTGGCAGCCAGCCAGGGACTCGAAGGCGCGGAAGACACCTTCGCCGAGCTGCTGATGACCTACCGGTCCTGGCTGGCGTTCCTGCTGGCGTGCAGGAACGACCCGCGGTCCGCGTGGTCCGCCGGCGGCGCCGCCGTGACCGTGCTCACCGAGCTGCCGGATGCCTCCGTTCCCAGGCTGAGCCCAAGCGCGGTCAAGCACGAACGGCTGCCCGAGATCGATGGCAAGAACCCGGTCACGCCTGAGGTCGTCGATCTCGTGGTTGCTCAGGTCACCAACCGCTGAGCCGCCCGATCGACGGCTGACCCGGCCTCGCTGGGGATGCCGAGTCGTCGGTGACGACGTATTCGTTTCCTACCGAACTCGCCGGAGCCGTCACCAGCACTCACCGTATTCCCCCTTGGTCAGGCGCTACCCCGCGGCCAGTCCGCCTGGGGTGGCTGGCTGCTGCCCACCGTGCGGTGGTTGTTTCCGGTCAGATGGGCTCCTCGGCGTAATGCCGATCAGCCGGATACGCACTCCTTCATCGGTGACGACATCGCAGTGGAGCGCCACCCATAGCGGCGGTTACTTGTGCGGGCGAGGCCTCCGCAGGCGTCACGGACGGCAACAGTGAGCGCCTCCTGCGGCCGGCCACCTGGCACCGCGGAAGACTACGATTGCCCAGTATTTGTCCTTGGCAGGTCCGGTCCCTGGCCGCCGCCGTCGGCAGGCCGCGTGAGCAGGCCCGGACGCGGGCAGCGCGTGATCGACGGTTTTACTGGCCCCCGCCGCCGGCGGCCCGGCCGCCTGTCTGATTGATCCCGCTGCCCGAACCGTGGCGCGATCGTCTGGCTGGTCGCGCGTCGCAGTCGCGAGCGATCTCACTCGAACCGCTGGCGGATCCGCTGCCGCCACCGTTCGTATCCAGGCTCCGGCCCGCCCGTGTCGAACAGCACCTCGACCGCCTCCTCGGTGACCGCGGCCGCATCCTCGGCGGACATCCCGCACCACGCCTGCGCTCCGGCGTCGGTATGCGGCGTTTCGAGGCCGGCCAGCAGCCGCGCCTTCGCCGCGAACGCCGCGCCCTGCGCCCCGTCCGGCGCGTGCTCACCCGCGAGCTTGCGCATCAGCGTCAGCTCCCCGGCGTCCACGCCGCCGGCGTAGACGCTAGCCAGCGCCGCTCCGCTCCAAAGATCGCCTCGGCGATGCGGGGCGAACTTGCCGATCGCGTCGGCCACTCCGCGGACGTCAGATCCGTTGACGAACCACAAGGCCCGGCCGATGCCCTGGTCAATCGCCCTGTTGGCGTATTCGGCCGGCTTGAATAGCGGAACCCGCGCCTGGTGCTGCCGGTCAACATACTGGCTGGTTCGGAAATACGCCTGGTGAAAGCCATAGCCGTCAAGGGCCAGCCAGCACAGCACCTCGTCCTCGGGCATGATCGCGCGCCAGCGAACTGAGGGGAGCCGCGCCATCGCCCAGCCAACTCCGATGTGAGCCATGTAGACGTGCGGCTTCGCCGGGCCGGCCAGGAAGTCGTTGACCCAGTGCCGCCGGGCAGGCAAGAGCGCGTCCCGCACTGCCAGCGCCATCGAGCAGCCCTCGTAGGCAAAGCCGCGAAATGGCTTCTCAATAGCCTCGAGCGACGACTCCATGTCGGTAATGCTGCGACCGGTCAGTCCGTACCCGAAGCCGGTGAGGAACATCCCGCCGACCATTTCCAGGTTGGCCTGCTGCTGAGCGCCTGGCGCGTGAAATCCACGCCTCTCGAAGGTGACATCTCGGGGATCCGGTGCGAAGATCCGGTTGCGCAGCGAACCCATTAGCGTCGGCTTCACTTGCTGCTCCTCATGTTCCGGTGGAAGGCCTGCGCCCGTCTGTCGTGGCACGGCGGGTCGGTCCCGGCTCATGCCACGAAGTGGTAGACGCCAGGCCATCCTCGCTGGCTCCGCTCGACTGACGCTTGGGCGCGGATAGAGCAACGAGAGATTTGCCGATGCGTGCTTCGTGGTGATCTGATGGCATTCGGCGAGCCGCAAGCGGGAGGTGATCATGAAACATCGGACCGGCGCGGCCGCTGGGCTCACGGGCGACGTGAGTTTGTCATGAGTCGATTCATGATGCGCTAACTGTACGCCCGAGGCTGCCGGGCAGATGCTCGAGACGCGCATGGTTTGCCGACACGATACATGTGAGGGCACGAAGATGAGCACCGAATCTGGAGGAATGCACATCGAACTCCTCGGACCGCTGTCCGTGCGCATGAATCAGGTGCCGGTCATGCCAGCGGCCGCCAAGCCACGTCAGGTGCTGGCGTTACTCACGTTGAACGCCGGGCGCGTGGTCACGGTGTCGACGCTGATCGAGGAGCTGTGGGAGGACCGGCCGCCGCCCAGCGCCCACACCACCCTTCAGACGTACATATTCGACCTGCGAAAGCGCCTGGCGACCGCAATGGGGCCTGGCAAGGACCCGAAGTGGGTGCTGCGCACCACGCACGTCGGCTACCTGCTCGATGCCCAATCCGGCCAGATCGACATCGACGAGTTCGACAGGCTCGCCGGGGCTGGCCGGACGGCCGCGGAGGGCGCCAACTACCGCGGCGCGGCCGAGTTGCTCGGCCGCGCCCTGGCGCTATGGCGTGGACCCGCGCTGGTGGACGTGCGCAAGGGCAGGGTACTCGAGCTTGAGGCCATGGCGCTGGAAGAAAGCAGGCTCGTGGTACTCAGCCGCCGCATCGAGGCGGACCTCGCCCTGGGACGGCACGCAGACATACTCGGCGAGCTGACGGCCCTGGCGGCCAGGCACCCTCTCGACGAGAACTTCTCCGCGCAGCTGATAACGGCGCTCTACCGCACTGGCCACACGGCACGCGCGCTACAGGAATTCCGCCGACTGCGCAGTTCGCTCGTCGACGAGCTCGGGATCGAGCCCTCGGCGCAACTGCAACGGCTGCAGCAAGCGATGCTGTCCCGAGACCCGTCCATCGACGCCGCCTGAACGTCGTGCTCGGCCGTTCAGCGCCGGCTGGTGCCACATGACTGGCGTCACCGGCCACGGACGCGAATACTGGCCCGAGGTATCCGATGCGGTGCGACACGCCGGAAACCAGCGCAGATTGACATTTCATTACGAAACGCGGTACAAGAGGACGCATATCTCCAGCCAGCGGAAGGTCGCCGCGCGGCCGTCGGTCGGCCGCCCTTCCCCTGGCTGTTCACAGCGATGTACCGGATATACGGAAATTGTCTACCTGAGGAGAGCGTTGCTCTCCTCAGGTATCCGTCAAGGTGAAGGTTCCGCCCGATGACACAGCTTTTAGCGCAGCGACGTGACCAGCATCGACGGCTCCGATTCCACCAAGGAATCGCGACTTGCTGAAGATCCTGGTGGCCGAAGAGGCGGCCATGATCCGCGGTGCGCTCGTCGCGCTAATCGAGCTGGAGCCTGACCTGAAAGTCGTGGCCGAAGTCGACAAGGACGACGAGATCTTGCCAACGGCGCTGCTCTATCAGCCAGACGTGGCGATCATCGACGTCGACCAGCCTGGGTTCGACGGGCTCACGGCGGCAACACAGCTTCGTGGGCGGTTGCCGTCCTGCCGGACGCTGATCCTGACCAGCCTGGGCCGCCCGGGGCTGCTCAGGGGAGTGCTTTCCGCATCGGCGGGCGGGTTCATCCTGAAGGACGCCCCGCCTAGCCAGCTCGCTGCGGCCATCCGCAACGTCGCGTCTGGGCGCCGAGCGGTGAGCCCGGATTTCGTTGTGCCCACGTGGGGCTCGAACGGCATGCCGCTGTCGCCACGCGAGCACTCGGTCCTGCGCTTGGCCGGGGACGGCGCCGAGCCATCGGAGATCGCGGTCGCCCTGCACTTGTCCATCGGGACCGTGCGCAACTACCTGACGACCATCGTGGCCAAGCTGCACGCGCGCAATCGGGTTGACGCGATCAGGAAGGCGTACGACGTCGGCTGGCTGCCTTGACCGACGCGCTCGGACCCGGGCCGCGTGTCGGGGCTCGCCTCAACCAGGGCGCAGGCGCAGGCGCACGCGGCCAGTGCCCCGAACCCAGGCGGCCCGGCCGCTGGCCGGACGCGTTCCCACCGGCCTCAGCCCGCTGGCTGAGCCGGTCCCAGGGTCCCTTCCGCGGCCGGTCATACCCAGCCTCCATCAGGCAGATCACGCAGGGCGGACCAGCATGGGCAAGCCACCCTGCACTCGCAGCGACAGCATGGCCTCGGGCTTGACCTCGCGGCCTGGCACCAGCCCGAGCCGGAGCCTGCGCGCCACCATGATCGCGACGAAGGTCGCCTCCATCATGCCGAGGTGGCTGCCGACGCAGACCCTGGGTCCAGCGCCGAACGGGATGTAGGCGTACCTGTGCGTGAGGTCCGCGTTGGCCTGCTCGAACCGCAGCGGGTCGAATCGCTGCGGATCGGGCCAGAAGCCTGGGTGCCTGTGCAGCGTGTACGGGCAGATCATGACGTCCGCCCCGGCAGGGACACGGTACCCGCCGACCTCGTCGGCGGCGACCGCGCGGCGGGTGAGTGCCCACACCGGCGGGTACAGGCGCATCGTCTCCTGGATGACCATCGTCGTGTACGGCAGCCGATGCAGGTCATCGAGCACGGGCAGCCGGTCGCCGAGCACCTCCGCCGCCTCTTCCCGCATCCGCTCGCCGACCTCAGGATGCTGGTCGATCAGGTACCACGCCCAGGACAAGGTGCTCGCCGTGGTCTCGTGGCCCGCCAGCAGTATGGTCAGCAGCTCGTCTCTTAGCCGGCGCCGCCGCACGTTCGGGTCGGGCTCGTCGCGGTAGGCATCGAGCAGCCGGCTGATGACGTCGTCCGAGCCCGGCTTGGCGCTTCGCTCGCGCTCGTCGACGAGGGCCCTGGCGGCATCTTCGAGCTGGCGGAGCGCGGCGTGGAAGCGGCGGTGACGAGGGATCGGGAGCCAGATCGGCAGCATGCGCAGCGTCACCATCTCGAACATGGCCTGGTCCTGGACCTCCTCGAACGCCTCGCCCAGGCTGTAGAACGGGGCGAGATCGGCGTCGAGCAGCGCCTTGCCGAGCACGCTGAGCGTCAGCCGGGTCATCTCCGCCACGACGTCGACGGGTCCTTCGCCGATCTTGGATTCCAGCCTGCCCACAAGCGCGCTGGCCTCGTCGACGATCAGCCCGGCGAAGTCGCCAAGGCGGTCACGCCGAAAGGCCGGCTGGATGGTGCGGCGCTGCCGGCGCCAGAGCTCGCCCTCGCTGGTCAGCAGGCCCTCTCCCAGCAACCGCTTGGCCTCGGTCAGGCCCATGCCCTTGTGGTAGTTGGCTGCGTTGTCAGCCAGCACGTGCTTGGCGTGATCTGGGTGGTTGAAGAAGTACAGGCTCTTGAGGCCCATCCTGAAGCGCACCGCGTCACCGAACTCGCCGGCGGCGTCGGACATCAGGCTGAGCCTGTCCCCCCAGAGCTTGCGCATCAGCGACGGCAGCGCCCGCATCGGGGTAACCGGGATGGCGCGGCGGGGGCCGGCGTCGCCCGGGGCCTGCCGCAGCGCCGTGCCTGCGGGCTGGTCGACGGTCATGACACCTCCTGGTAGACCGCTATGCCCCACTTGCCAGCCCGGTGCAGGGCCGGGCGATGGAAGCGGCCGCCATAGAAGAGCAGGGCATCGCGGGTCGGCTCATGGCCGCTGGCGAGCACGGCGCCGAGGAAGATCGAGTGGTCGCCGCCGTCGTAGGTGGCGGCGAGCTCGCACTCGATCCAGGCGAGGGCCCCATGAATGATCGGCGCCCCCGTGTTGGGCGCTGGCGACCAGCCGACGATGTCAAACTCGCGCCGTCCCCTGGGCCGCGAGTGGTCGGCGAAGTAGCGCGCCACGTGCTCCTGGTGCCCGGCCAGCACCGAGACCGCGAAGGATCCGCTGTCCAGCACGGTCTGGTGGATGCCCGCTGTCCGGTTCACGCAGACCAGCACCAGCGGGGGCGACAAGGACACCGACGTGAAGGAGTTCGCCGTCATGCCCTGCGGCGCGTCGGCCCCAGCGGCCAGCACCGTGACGCCGGTCGCGAAGTGGCCGAGCACCGTGCGCAGCGGACCGCGCGCTTGACCCTCCGGGCCGTCCCGGCCGCCCTGGGCGTGCTGACCTGGCCCGCGCCGCGGCAGTCCCCTGACCGTCATGGCTTGCCCCCGACGCGCACGCGGGCCGAGCCCTCGGCCCGGCTGACTGGCTGCGGCACCTTGATCGCGTACCCTTCCAGCGCCGCCCTGAGCGATTCCGGTACGCGCGCTGGGGTAACCTCGCCGGCCTTGCCTCGCATGCAGGCGATCCGCTGCCTGCCGCGAGCGACGAGCGCCTCCATGCCGTCATGCAGGTGGACGTAGTCGAACGCGAACGCGATCTGGGTCTGGGTAAGCTCCTCCAGCCGCATCCTGATCGACAGCTGGTCGAAGGCCGAGATCTCGGCCAGGTACTCGCACTCGGCGCTGAGGGTGAACAACTTGAGGTCGTCACGCAACTCGGTGAGCACGTCCGGAGCATGCTCCAGCAGGAACATCTCCCGGCAACGGCCCTGCCAGCGCAGATAGTTGACGTAGTAGACGTTGCCGACGAGGTTGGTTTCCTCGAAGCTAACGATGTGTCGATACTCGTAGTACGACTTCATCTTATTTCTCCGCTTCTGTGAGGATGGCGAAAACGACCGGCGCCGCTTCATCACGGACGTGGGTCACGAACGTCGCGATACTCGTCGTGCCGGAAGCGCGCGACGATGACACCGCTCCTGCCCTGAGCAGCACCCATCCGCCGGGCGGCGACTCTTCGAGCGTGACCGGGCCTGGCAGCGCCCGGCCGACCTTACGCAGGCACTCCATGGCGCCCCAGACGCGCGTCGCGGACACCGCGAGATCCTCGCCGCGCTCCCGCGCCACGAGCTCAGCGAGGGCGAACTCCTCCGCGCCGAGCAGCAGCCGCCATTCGTCGGCCGTTCGGCTCGCGACAACCTCGGCGTCGCAGCCGACCTGGCCGGGCATCGCCACCGCCAGGGTCAGGCCCGCGTTGTGCGAGACCGAGACGCTGACGTCGGCGTCTACCTCTGGCTTGCCGTCGCGGCGGTACCTGACGACGGCGGGCTGGCCAAGGATCCGGCTCACCGCGATCGCCGTCTGCTTGCGTTGCCCGTCGCGGCCTCGCGCGCGCTGCGGCCCGTCAGGCTCGACCACGACCCGAGGCGAGCGCGGGTAAAGCTCCGCCAGCTGGCGCTCAAGGAACGGGCCGAGCAGCGCGGGCACCCAGGGACCACTGCCGTCCTGCTTGCGCACCGCGCGCAGCCGCAGGCCCTCCCAGCGCTCCACGAGAGTTCCGCTTGGGTCGCGGACGTCCAGGTCATAGGTGTAGCTGTCGCCCTCCCGATGACGTTCCCGCGCGGTGAGAATGACCATCGTGGTGCCATCACGCGGCACGCCAGGGTAGATCCTGGCGACGCCCTCGGGCAGCAGCGTCGCGTTCGGCACGCAGCACTGGATCGCGTGCATGAACGCATCCCGCGCCCCTGGATCGCCCAGCAGGAGACCAGCCGGGAAGAACGCGCTGAACCAGCTGTCGGCGGGCACCGTCGAGATCTCCGCGACGCATGACGTCGCCGCCATAGCCTGGTACCCGAGCACCCGCTGGAACCGCTTGCCCTGGAACAGCATCCCGCCGTACAGGTCACGCCCCGGGTCGATCGGCACGCTCGGCGAGCCGCTCTTGGGACCCGTGCTCGCGGACTCCGTGCTCGCCGACCCCGCGGAGGTCAGCCCGGGATCGGACTGCTCTTCGGTGATCCAGCGCAGCGTCGCGCTGAAGTGATCGGCCTGGAAGCTGGTGTCACTGCTGCGGATCACCACATCCACGCTGCCGCCCCGGTTGAGCGCCGCCACCCTGATCCCGGTCGAGCCGCCGGGCGTGACGACGATCGGGCGACGGAACTCGACGTCCTCGAGCACCAGCCGGCCGGCCGGCGCGGTGAGCCCCGGCGAGTCACCCGGCGTCGCCAGCACCGACGCCGCCTGCGTCATCGCCTCGATTCCGAACACCGCGGGGAACAACAGCTCGTCGTCGAGCGCGTGGTCGGCCAGGTACAGGTCGCTGTCGGTGGACAGCTCGGCATCGGCGACCAGCTCGATGCCCGGGTAGTAGACGCGTGGCCGGTCAAGGAACCGAGCCAGCGGCAGCTCGCGCGGCTCGAGGGCGATCGTTGGCAGGCCCCCTGCCCGGCCCATGACCACCAGCGCGGTGGGCAGATCCGGCGTGGCGATCAGCTCGCGCAAGGTGGCGATGCCGTCGTCGATCGTGATCGGGCTGATGCCCTCGCGAGTGAGCGACTCGAGCACCCCAAGCCGCTCGCCCATGCCGGCGCCGGCCCAGACCGACCACTCGAGTGCCAGGCAGCGGCACTGCGGATGGGCTTCGGAGATCTGGCGGGTCAGCTCCGTCAGCCAGTCGTTGGCGGTGGCGTAGTCCGCCTGCCCGCGCAGCCCGGCGCGCCCGATAATGCTGCCGAAGGTAACGAGCAGCCGCAGCGAGTCGAGGTTGACTGCATCGAGCACCGCGTCAAGGCCGGCGATCTTGGGCGCCAGCGTCGCCGCGAACGCCGCCTCGTCGAGCTGGGCGATTGGCTTGGGCTCGTTGCGGCCCGCCCCGTGCAGCAGGGCCGTCACCGGCCCTAGGAAGGCCGTGATCTGCGCCACCGCCGCCTTGACCTCGGCCCGGGAGGTTACGTCAGCCCGGGCGTAGCTGTAGGCGACCCCGGCCGCGTCCATCCGGCTCAGGTTGGCGGCGAGCTCGGCGTCGGCGGCCGGGTCGGACCGGCCGAGCAGGCCGACCGCCGCGCCGGTTTCGGCGGCGATGGCGAGGGCGCACTCGGCGGTGATGCCCTTGCCCCCGCCGGTGACCAGCAGGACGTCGCCGACGCCAAGGGGCGGCGTGCCCTGCGCACCAGCCCTGGCGACCGGCCGGAGCACGGGCACCCGGCGGGTGCCTGCCTCGTCATAGTGGACCTCGCTGAAGCCCGTTGTGCAGGCCACGTCGGCGGCGATCCGGTCGGCGGCGTCCTTGACCGCCCCAGCCGGCATCGCGGCAAGGATCGGCATCGTGACGACGCACGTCGCGACCGCAGGCGCCTCTAGGTGCAAGGTCTTGGCCAGGCCCGCGGCACCGCGCCGGTCACCGACGACGACGAACCGCGCCTGTGTGGCCTGCGCCACCGCGGCGTGCGCCGCGTCCAGCATCAGCCCGACGTGTCGCTCGTCGCAGTCACTCGGCAGGCAAAGCAGCACCCCGTCGCCAAGCTCGGCCGCGCGCAGCGCGTCCGCCAGCGGCCCGGCGAGCGGGTGCCCTGGCGTCGCGAAGACGTGCCAGTCGCCTGGCGTCGCCGCCACGGCGCGGGGTCGCCTTACCTCCTCGACAAGCTCGATGGCGAAGGCACGCACCCAGGGCCCGACGCCCTCGGGCAGCCCGGCCTCGGCATCGCCGGGCAGCTCGGTGCTGGCGAGGTCGTCGAGCATCTCGGCCAGGTCCGCCAGGGTGGCTGTCGCGAAGCTCGCGGTCGCCACAGGCGCCGACACGCCGAGCTCGCGCGTCGCCTGATTGACGATCTGCCCGACCGTGATCGAGCTGAAGTGCAGGTCGTCAAGCGGTCGGCTATCGGCCCCCACGGCCTCGATCGGCAGCTCGGCCCGCTCGGCCATGAGCCGTCGCAGCAGGTCGATGCTGGGCTCCGCCTGACCGCCCGCCGGCTGGCCGTCCGCCGCGCCGTCCGCCGCGCCGTCGGCTCGCTGGCCGTCTGCCGCGCCGTCGACTCGCTGGCCGGGCGTGTGCTGGCTGGGCTCGTGGTGGCTAGTACCGTCGCCGGCCGGCGCAAGCTCGCACGGGCTGGCGAAGAACCTGAATTCCTTGTCAAGCGGCAGCGGCCTGGTGAACCGGTCGCCGAACAGCATGTCGTGCCGCACCGGCGCGCCCAGCGCGTACGCCGCCGCGACCGCGGAGAGCAGGCCCGTGAGCGACGCGCTGTCCGTATCGAGCGCGACGCACGGGGTGCCCGGCGCGATGTCAGCAGCCAGGCCAGACAGCACCCGCCCGGGCCCGACCTCGAGCAGCAGGTCGACGTCGGCTGCCATCAGGTGCACGGCCTCGTGGAAGTGGACCGGCTCGAGCACCTGCCGGACGAGCAGGTCGCGCAGGTCAGCGTCGGGCAGCAAGGCGTCACTGGTGACCGTGGACAGCACCCGGCGCGCGAGCGGCTGGAACGTCACGTCAGCCAGGTAGGCGCCGAGCCCTTCGGCCGCGGGCGCCACCGACGGGGAATGGAACGCGTGCGACACGTTGATCCTGGTCGTGGCCATGCCCTGGCGGCCTGCCGCTCCGCATACCCGGTCGACGGCATCGGCCGGGCCGGAAATGACCGTCTGGTGCGGGCCGTTGTAGCCCGCGATGACAACGGGCTCGCCGCGCAGCATCGGCTCGACATCTGCCGGACCCGCCGGCACGCTGGCCATGGCACCGTCGCCAGCACTGGCGTGCGCCATCACCCGGCCGCGCGCCGCCGCGAGGTCAAGCAGCGCGGACTCGCTCATCCCGCCCGCCCAGTGCAGGCTGGTCAGCTCGCCGAGGCTGTGGCCGGCCGCGGCAGTGGCCTCGATCCCCAGCAGTGCGAGCACTCGTAGGCCGGCTACCGATGAGGCGACGATTCGCGGCTGCGCGACGGCGGTGGCGACCAAGTCGCCATCGGATGGCAGCGCGAGCGCCTGGTAGAGCTCGCGCGCCGGATCGAACCGGCGCGCGATCGCCCCGCCGTCGTTGCGCTTGCCCGATCCCTGGCCAGGGAACAGGTAACCGATCCTGGGTGGCGCGGCACTCCGGCCAAGGAACACGCCGGCCGCCGGGTCGACGACGGCCTCGACGTCCTGCGCCAGCATGGCGGCAAGCGCGGCGAGATGTCGCGTCGCGTCCTGCGGCGACGCGGCCACGATCGCCGCGCGAACGTCCCGGCCGGCCAGATCCTGCTGGAGGGTGGCGGCCACGTCGCCAAGCTCGGCGAATGCGAGCTTGGCGGTCAGGGTGGCCAGGGAGACTGCCCGTTCCCGTAGGTCGGCGGGCGTGTCGGCGTCGAGCAGCAGGATCTCGCAGTCCTGCCGCGACCGCTGCAGTGCCACGGTGCGCGGGTCGAGGCTGGTACGGCGGGTTCCGTCCCTGTTCTCCAGGACTACGTGTGTGTCGATCCCGCCGAAGCCCATCGCCGAGACGCCTGCCCTGACCGGATGGTCAGCTGGCCACAGCTCGGCTGTGAGCGGCACCCGCAGGGCCGGCCGCGGGCCCGCCAGTTCCGGGTGGGTGTCGTGGTGGCCGGTGGCTGGCGGAATCACCTGGTGGTGCACGGCCAAGGTGGCCTTGATCAGCCCGGCGACTCCGGCGGCCGCCTTGGTGTGACCGATGTTGCCCTTGATGGTGCTGATGGCGGCCGGGTCGGCCTCCGGGCGGGCCTGCCTGCGTGCCTGGCTCAGCGCGCGCAGTTCGGTCTCGTCGCCGACGGCGGTGCCGGTGCCGTGCCCTTCCAGGTAGCCGACCGTGCCGATGTCGAAGCCAGCGACCTGGTAGGCCCGCTCGACGGCGAGCCGGTGCCCGTCCGCTTCCGGCCTGGTGAGCCCGCCCCGGCCGTCCGAGGCGTAGCCCCACCCAGCGATCGTCGCGTAGCTGCGCAGACCCTTGGCGTCCGCGTCCGCCTGGCGCAGCAGCACGAGCATGCCGCACCCCTCGCCCGGCCAGAACCCGTTGGAGTGCTTGTCGTATACCCGCATGTCGCCGGTCGCCAGGGCACCGGTCTTGGCGAACCCGATCACCTCGAACGGGTCGATGCTCAGGTCCACGCCACCGGCGACGACCGCGTCGATCTGATGGGAAACGAGCGCGTTGCAGGCCACGGCGACGCTGAGCAGCGAGGACGAGCACGCACCGTCCACGGTGAAGCAGCCGCCCTTGAAGTCGAACTGGTTGGTGATGCGGCCGGCGATCGTGTTGGAAAGACCCCCGGCCAGGCTGTCCTCGTCGATCGGCGGGAACGGGCTCTTGTACCGCCCTTCGAGGTCACGCAGGAACTCCGCGAGATCGCCGTCGCCCCAGCCGTGCTCTCGCAGCGCGGCGCTGACCACGCGCCTGACATACGGCCAACGCAGCCGCATCAGGTTCGCTCGAGCGAACTCCCCGGTCAGGGTGTTGCCGATGATGACGGCCGTGCTCCGCCTTGGCAGCCCGTCGCCACCGGCGAACCCGGCGTCGATGAGCGCCCGGGCGGCGGTGTCGAGCGCCAGCCAGTGGGTCAGGTCGGTGGCTCGGTAGGTGCTTCCAGCGATCTTGAAATGCACCCGGTCGAAGTCGAAGCCCTCGATCACGGCGGCGTTGCGGCTATAGAACCGGTCGGGTGCGGCCGGGTCAGCCGACCAGTAGTCCGCCAGGCGCATGCGCTCGTCGGGTATCTGCCGGAAGGCGCGACGCCCGGTGAGCACGTTGACCCACAACTCGTCGGGATTAGCGGCGTCGGGATACCGGCACGCCATTCCTACGATGGCGATTGCCTCGGTCACGAGGCCACCGCCTGCTCCCCGACCCGGGCCTCGGCCCGGCCGATGGCGCCGACCGCGGTAGCCGCCTGCCGCTGCGGCCGCTTGCTGATGAAGTTGGCGACCCACCAGCCGAGCCCGCGGACGGCGCAGACGATCGCCAGGGCGTAGAACAGCGTGTACACGATGTTGAACGCCATCAAGATCCCGTAGACAAACGCGGTGGCGCTGCCGAACATGAACATGGCCATCGGCTTGGATGGGGTGGTCGCCGGGTCGGTGATCATGTAGTTGCTGAACAGCACGAACGCGACTCCGGTCATGACGCCCAGCGCCGTGTTGAGCTGGACGCCGAAGATGATGTGCCGCAGGAAGGCCTGGATCGCGAACGCGCCCATCCAGCCGACGATGAGCGGGGTCTTCTTGGTGAGCAGCGCGTTCAGCACTGTGCCAGCGGTCAGGATGATCATCGGGATCATCAGCCGGAAGTACGAGTTCGCCCACTCGGTGAACTGGTAGGGCGGCGAGATGCTGACCCAGTTGCCGAGCACGAGCAAGGAGACCGTGATACCGAGGTTGGACGGGTTCATGAAGTGCCGCACCCGGCCCTTGATCGGCGCCCTGAGTATGTGCTTCTGGGCCACCGCGACCACCACGCAGAACATGACTGGCCACCACTGGTTGTTCGCGTAGAGCAGCATGTTGGCGGCCAGGCCGGTGATGTGGGCGGGCAGCAGGTACGCCATCACGCCCTTGGGACCGCGGCCGACGTACTCGGGCGCACGATGATTGATCCTGGCGCTGAGAGTCTCGAGGACGACCTCGGTCGTGTAGGCCGTGAGGACCGCGAATATCGGCCACAGCCACGGTTGCTCCCAGCCGAGCACGGTGTACCCGAAGATGTTGAACACGGTGATCGACATCGCGAAGTTGCGCAGCGCCAGGTAGCGCGGGTCTTTCCAGGGGTTAACCTGGCCGGCCTGGGCCGCCTTCCCTGCCTGTTGTGCCGGAATGCTGGCCACCGGCTTGACGGTCGCGGTCATCGGCTCGGAACCTCCTGTGCGGTGGTGGTGAGGTAGATGTCGTGGTTGCCGGGGGTGAGCTGCAGGGTCTGCCGGTGCAGCGCGCCGCTCGGCTCGCGCCAGCGCAGGTGCACGGTGACCATGCCGTCGTAACTGCCGAGGCCGAAGTAGACCTCGAGACTTGACTTGCCGCTGTGGCCGCTTCCGCCGTCGAGCTGGGAGATCTCGGTGTGCCCTGGCGTGTCGATCTGAACGGTCGCGCCGTAGGCCGGAGTGCCGGGGCCGGTCAGCCCCTGTCCTGGCGTGCTGCCGGGCGCCGGCCGGTACAGGTGCAGGCCGAGGTAGTTGCCGACGTGTGGTGACTCGTTCGCGTAGAAGGCGGGCGGCCCCCACTGGCGGGCTACCGCGAAGTCCAGCCTGCCGTCGCCGCGGGTGTCGGCGACCGCGATGCCCCGGGTCGGGGTCGGGACGCACAGCCCGAGCTGGTGGCTGACGTTCGCGTACTGCCCGCTGGGCGAGTAGGCGTAGAAGGCGATGCACTGGTGGCCGGCGAGGTCGTCGCCCGGCTGCACCAGCGGCCAGTTGGCCGGGTTGGAAAACAGGTCGTCATTGGTCATCGCCATTTCCTGCAGCCACGGCCACCGGTTGATCGTCCCCTTGATGAATCCATCGGCCTGGACCACGTCCAGATGACCGCTGTTGAGGAAGTCCCCGAACTTGACGTCCCAGGTCCAGCCGGTCCACGCCATGCCGACTTGCTCGGCTTGCTGGGTGAACGGCGCCATGCCGGTGGCCAGGTCCTTCTTCATGGTGGCGTCATTGGCGGCCTGGTTCATGAACACGAAGTTGCTTTCCTCAAGCGCGTACGGGGTGGTGATGTTGCTCACCATGAAGTCGAACTTGCCGTTGTCGCTTAGGTCGCCGAAATCGACGCCCATTCCCTTGAACGAGCCTTTGCCGACCACGAACGACTTGGGCGTGAGCGGAGTGCGCACCCCGATCGCCTCAGTGAACTCCAGATGGCCCGGAGTGGACCGGTTGTAGAGCAGGTGGCCCTCGCCGAAGTCGTTGGCGATGTACAGGTCCGGCAGCCCATTGCCGGTCAGGTCGGCGCTGGCGGCCGCCAGCGTCCACCCGGTGGCATCGGTGTACGGGATCGCATTGGGCTGCTCGACGTAGCTGACCGTCGGATTCGGGCCCGAGGTGGCGCCCGCCCACAGGTACATATGGTCACCGCCGCCGTTCTTGGCGAACGAGAACGAGGTCGGCATCGCCACGTTGTTCAGGCCGTGCGGGTCGAGGACGGCCGAGTCAGGGAAGTAGTTGCCGACGAAGACGTCCGGATGACCGCTGCCGTCGAAGTCGGCGATCGCCACGGCGTTCGTGTTCCAGTCGGGCCCGCCGTACGCCCCGGTCACGTGCTCAGGGACAAGCTCGTTCGGCTTGTAGGCACTAGGGGACGGGGTTGTCGCGGTCGAGCGCGCCAGGAACATGATCGGGGTACGGCCCCAGTAGTACACGAGGAAGTCGGTCCGCCCGTCGCCGTTGAAGTCCCCCGGCGCGCAGCCCATCGGGGCCATCGCCCTCGTCATCGGCAGCGGCGCCGGGTTCAGCACGAACGGCGTGAACCTGTCCTGCGGCGGCGCCGTCGGCGTGTAGGTCACGATCACGTCGTCCGTCCGCGGATCGACGATGCACATGCCGTCGTCGCGACCATGACCGGTGACGTCGGCGAGCGCGATGCCGGCCCCGACCGACGAGATCCACGACCGCACGTGATAGTAAGCCGGATTCACCTGGCGTATGGTCTGGGTGGGCTGGTAGCCGGGCGGCAGCGCGATCGGCATTTGCACGAACTTATAAGATGCTGCCACTTTCTTGATGTCACCGTGGAAGATCGGTGGCTGTCGCGCCGCATTGAACAACGCCAGAATCACAGCTATGGCCACCACGCCAGGCACCATCCTGAAAACGCGGGAAGTGGAATTGGGCGCCATCTCGCTCACAGCCAGCTCCTGACTTATCGTCGGTAGGATTAACCCATCAGGCGGGTAGCGCCACAGAAGACACTCGCCTCACGCGGATCCCTGGCAGCCGGGATCACATCGACCATGCGAAGCCTCACATTCGAGCCCGTTAATAGCTTCAGAATGAGGGCCGCGGCGGAACATTCCTTCTCTGACCTTGCTCGATCAGGCGGGCTCGATCAGGGCGGGCTCGATCAGGGCGGACTCCGTCAGGGCGGGCTCGCGGGCGCCCGACCTCGGCCCGGCGCCCGCTGGTAGCGGCAGGCTCTGGCTTCACGTACTGGTCCTCAGGAGCACCCGCCCATCGGGTAGCCATGATTGATGAGCCGGGGAGCGCAGGCGGCCCCGTTGCAGGATCGGCTGCCTCGCCATCCGTGGCGCTGGGCATGGCGCGGAGGCCGTGGCCGCAGCCGCGCCGTCCCCTGGGTCGCCCGCGCGCTGAGCCGGTGTGGTCAGTTCGCCATGTTGAGCTGCTGTCGGGACTTTCACCCTGCTGGGCCGCTCGCACCCGAGCGTGATGAATGGCAGTGCGGTTCTTTTTTTGCCCCCTTCTGCTCCGATGACCGTCAGCAATGCCGGCCCGGAACTGGATGATCGGTGGGCAACCACGGTGACGGGGCGACGAGGGGCACCGCCGCGAACCGCAGCGGTCACACGCCGCCTGGCTGGAGATCGTGCCGCGCGGCGGTCATTCGCTACCCTCGTGACGTCGCTCCCGGAGGCAGCCAGGGATTCCGGTTACTCATCTAGTGGCCCTCCCTGCGGGCTCAGCCAAAGGACAACCGGGAGGGCCCGCCTCGACCGGACATGCTCACGTTGTCGTCGGACATGAAAAAGGACAACCAGTTCCGGTTGCCCGGTACCACGCTTAGCCCGACGACGCTTGATCAAGGATCACGCTCATAAGGAGCGGCGCTCAACACCAATCACGCAGGCACGCCGACTGTGATCAAGCAGATAAGGACCTCAACCCTTCAACCTCTATAGCGCACTTTGCAATCCTGCGGTTGAACCATGGCGCCTGTATTCAGGATCCCCTCCCATCCCGTGGTGGGTGATCCTCGGTCATGCTGTCGTAGGCGACGATCCTCAGCTCGGAGCTGTAGCGCCGGCCCTCGCGGTCAGTGAGCCAGAGCTGGCCCAGGTCGGGGAGCATCTCGGTGACGGTGTACTGGGTGTGGCCGGCGGCTTCGGTCTGGCGGATGTGCTTGGCGAACAGGTTGACCAGGACGATGCTGCGGAAGTCGGCGGCCGTGGGCTTGAGCTCGACGGGAACGCGGTAGAACACGCGCTCGGGCAGCTGGTGGTCCTGCCGCCAGCGCCGCGCGAGGTAGTAGCGTTCCTGCTCGTCCTTGGCGAAGGCCCAGGCTGAGTCCGCGACACCGAAGGTCCACTGCTCCCGGCTCAGCACGAACCGGTCGATCGTGATCCGCGGCCGGTGCGCGACCGGAGCTGCCGGCTGGAACGCATCGACGACGACTCCGATCAGCGCGTCCCCGATGACCTCGAAGAAGTCCAGTTCGGTGCCCGAGGGCATGAGATGGACGACCAGATCCTCGCCGCGGCGTGCGACGGTCATCGCGGCGCCGGGCATGACTGTGTCCGATTCGGGGGGGTCGAGCGAGTCGGTGATGGCGGCGGACCAGTAGAGCTGGCCTGACCCCAGTAAGGCTGAAGGCGGGCTGGTGCGGGAATTCACGGTCGGGTGGTCTTTCGCCTGGATGGTGACGATCCGCCGCGGGCCGCGGTCGGCCTGCTCGGCGGCGATGAGCCTGGCCGGGTCGGGGTGCTGCTCGACGAAGAGCCGCTGGTCCAGGGTGTTAGTCGCCACGTGTATTTCGCCGAGGACCAGCAGGAAGTTGCCGCGCTCCACCTCACCGGGAGAGGCCGCCGCGATCATGATGTCCGGTGAGTGCTGCCGGGCGCTGCTCCAGGCGACCGGGCGCCCGGGAAAGCACTCGGCGGCCCTCGCGCTGATTGCGTCCGCGCTGACCTGGTGCCTGCGTGCGGATGACGGCGGCCCGAGCACCTGCTCCCAGCGCCGCTGCAGCTCAGCCACGCTCGCCGTGGCGAGCTCGCCCACCCCCCGGCCGGCGTGGGTGTACAGGTAGGGTGATGCCATGGTGAGCAGCCGCGGGAGCGGCACGGGCGCGCCGTCGGCCCGAGCGATCTCGCGGTCGAGCAACTCCGCGAAGAGCACGCGGTACCTGTCCGTGATCTCGTTGACCAGCCAGCGGGCGCTGTCCAGCACCAGGCCGAGCGGCGCCGCCAGCGCCCGGGTCACCGCCGCGCCCAGCTCCACCTGCACGTCCCGGACGGCATCCTGGTAGACCAGGGTCCGCCCGGCGTAGTTCGCGCCCGCCCTGCGGGTAGCGGGCGACCCGGTGACCCGCTCGAACGTTTCGGCTAGGCTCGCCAGCGCCCGCTGCAGCCCGGCCGGGTCCCCGTTCGTAGCGGCCACCGCGTCCCGCGCCCTGATCATCTGGTCCACCGGCTCGAGCGCCGCGGCCCTGGCCGCCGGATCGGCGATCAGCTCAAGCTTCTCCCTGAGCAGCCTTTCCGGCCAGGCATCCGCCGGGCCCTCCAGGTCCAGCCGCAGCGCGCCGAGCCCGGCAAGCCGGGCCAGCAGAGCGCGGGCATCGGGTGCGCCGGCGCTGTCCAGCACGTCGCTGATCGTCCGGCTGCCATCACACGCCAGCAGGATCCGCAGCTCGGCGCCGGTGAGGGTGACCGGCTGGCGGTGCGGACGGCGCAGCACGTTCCCGGCCAGGAACACCGACCGGGGCCGCCGCGGCCGCAGCCAGCCGAGCGCCCGCCCTTGCCTGGCGATCTCGGCGGCGATCTTGTCGATGGCCCAGACCTCGAAATAGGTAGTCCTGCGGGCTATCAGCTGCTCCCCCGGCATCACCACCAGGCCAGCCGCGCCGTGCCCGGCGGACGCCCAGCCGACCGGCCCGAATGTGCCGATCGTGTCGTTCTTCAGGCAGTACCGCTGAAGATAGCTCGCGATCACCAGCTCCCGCCCGCGGTCCTTAGACCGCCGCGACCCACCCACGCCAGCGTCCTGCAGCCGCTGCGCCAGCCCAGGGTTCTGCCAGGTGACCGCCTCCTGGAAGCCTGGGTCGGCGTGGGTGTCGGCGATGGCGCGGGACAGCCGCCTGGTGGCGTCGGCGTAAACCGCGTCATAGGCCGGTCCGGGCTCAGCTAGCTCCGCCCCGTCGGGGGCCGCCCCAGCTAGGTCCGCACTGCGCGCGAGCGGCTCATCGCAGATGGCCAGCACCATGTCCGCAGGGAAACCAGCGCTGCGCAGGGCCACGTCCCGCCACACGCTCCACGCCGTCCCCTCAAGCGGGACCCGGTGCCAGGCTCCGGCCGCCGGCGAGGCTGCGGGCGCTGACGCTGGGAAGGACGTCACGACGCGACGCCGGCGAACTGCCGCCAGTCACGGCCCGATCCGCTGGCCAGCCCGGACAGGATCTGGTGCAGCCCGCTACTCACCCGGCCACCTCCGCCTCGCCGGACCCGCCCGGGGCTGCACACGACGTGGCCGGCCGGGTCCCCGACGCGGTCAGGTTCATGCTCCATGTCATGACGCTGCGGATGCCGGGAGTATCCGAGTCCGGCCGGGCCCCCTTGAAGACCGGGTGTACCCCACCCGGCTGGCCAGAAGATCCCTGCCTCAATCGCCTCACCCTGCGTCATTGCCTGCCCGTCCCTAACCCTCGGCCGCCACTCAAACAGCGAAAGCCATCCCCAGCGTGCCAGCCACGAACCGCAGCGCCCATCTCGCCGATTGCGCATACCGGGAGACCGCCTGTCCGCGCGTGTCAACGCGGCCGGCGAGCTGGAGTACCTGGGCCGGGTCGATGACCAGGTGAAGATCCGCGGGTTCCGGGTTCGAGCTGGGCGAGATCGAGGCCGTGCTGGCTGCCCAGCCGGGAGTGGCGCAGGCTGCCGTGGCAGTACGCGAAGACCAGCCGGGAGACAAGCGACTGGCCGGGTACGTCGTCGCCGTGGCCGGGGCGGCATTGGACCCCGCCGTGCTGCGAGACGCAGCGGCACGGATGCTGCCCAGTTATATGGTGCCCGCCGCGGTCGTGGTGCTGGACAAGCTGGGCGGCCACTCCCTGCTCGCCGCCGTGCTCGTGGCCAGGCTCATGGAGCAGATGAGCATCAAGATCAGCCTCAAAGGCTTCATGGGCAACCCGACCGTCCGGGCCATCGACAGATACCTAGACCAGTGGGCCAAGAAGTGCGGCTTCCGCAGGCCGGCTATCTCGGGGTACAGATACGGAGAGGGTAACCTCGCCTACGAGGATTGCCCCTTGATCTTGAGCACGGCTCACCATAGCCCGGCCCTGCCAGATGGGCCGCGGCGGCTGGCGAAATGATCGAGGTTATAGGGTCCTCCAGTCCTGGTCGGGGTCGCGGACGGCGCTGGCCAGGATCCGCCGCAGGTCTGCGGCCCAGCCCGCAACGGTGCTCTCGTCGAATTCGTCGAGGTTGAACAGTACGCTGCCGGATAGAGTGCCAGAGGGCGGTATGTCCAGATTCCACACCATGCCGCTGGGGATATCGCGCTGCCCATCCTCCTCCAGCCAGCGCACTTTTATCTCACTGGCGCCCTCGGCGATGGGAATGATGAGATCGTCGTCGAGCTGCGACTCGTGGCACGAGATGATGAACTGGGACGTACGCAGGTCATCGCGTGACTTTATGAAGTCAGGGAATGTCTGCTCGATCACGTTGACCGGGAGTTCGTGCGCGATGGCGTCAATGAAAGTTTCCTTGGTGCGCGCGACGATGTCGCGGAAGCTCGCGCAGTCAGCGATGTCAGTGCGGAAGGGCACGCAGTTGAGGAACAATCCCATGGTGTTGTGGAATTGCTCTACGTCGCGGCCGGCGGTAAATGCCCGGATCGTCAGGTCGGTCGCGCCGGTGATTTCGTGAGCCAGGACGTAGAAGGCTGAGAGCAGGACCGAGAACAGGGTGGTGCGAGAAGCTGCGGCAAGAGCGGAGGCCTTGGCTATGACGTCGGGCTTCTCGATGCCGTGGGTGTGCAGTGAGTATGGCCTGGAGTAGCTGTCTGGGTGGCCGTGGTCGTTCGGTATGGTGAATTCACGGGCGCCGCGGAGCTTACCCTGCCAGTATGCCGGTGCGCCGTCCTCAGCTGAGCTGGTGGCACTGGCTAGCTGCCATTCGGCGTACTCGCGGTATTGCCGGACTGGCGGGAGTTCGGCGGGGGTGCCCGCGGCCCGGGAGGCATAGAACGCGCCGAGGTCGCGCGTGATCACCTCGAGCGACCAGGCATCGGATGCCGAGTGGTGTACCGTCAGGAATAGGACACTATCGCGGTCATCCAACTTGCACAGCCGGGCCCGCAGCAGCGGCACTTCCCGCGCGCTGATCGTGAAGGTCTGGTGTACGAGTTCCTGGATGACCATGTCCCGGGACTTGCCGGTGACCGGTGGCAGGTCCCTGACCTCCAGCGGTACCGGGCACGGCGGGAGCACCTGCTGATAGGGCGGATCGGCGTCCCTGACCACCACGGTGCGGAGCAGCTCATGGCGCGCGACCACGTCGTCGAGGGCGTCCTGGAGCACCGCGAGATCCACCGGGCCGGTGATGCGGATCGGGGAGACCAGTATGAACCGGCAGCCGAACGTCCCGCCGTCCTCACCCTGGTCCAGGGTGAGGAACCATTCCTGCGTGAAAGACAACGGGTAGCGCTGCCCTTGCTGGTCCGCCACTGGCGAGGATTCCGTCATTGCCGCCATTCCTTTCCTTACTTCCGCGCGCCGGCCGTGAGGTCGAGCCGGCGGTACATGTCATCGACCGTGGGCGCCTTGAACAGGTCGGCCATCGATACCCGGACACCGAGGGCGGTGCTGATCCTCCCGGCCAGCACCATTGCCTCCACCGAGCGGCCGCCGAGGTCGAAGAAGTCGCTGTCGACGCCGCACCGGGCCGCGCCCAGTACCTGGGCGAACAGTTCGCACAGGATTTCCTGGCGGGGCGTGGCCGGCGCCTGGTAGGGCAGCAGGCCGCTCAGTTCGGGGTCCGGCAGCGCGGCGGCATTGACCGTTCCCGCCGCCGTCACGGGGATCTCGTCGACGACCATGATCGCGGCGGGCATGCTGCCGTTAGGCAGCGCCTTCCTGGCGTGAGCATGCAGCTCGGGCACGTCCAGACCGGGGCCGGACGGCACGACGTAGGCGATCAGGCACTGGTCGGCCTGGCCGGCGCCGTGCTCGACGACCGCTACGTCGGCGAGCCCGGGAAAGGCCGCCAGTGCTGCTCTGGCTTCACCGACGCTTTCAGGGGTCATCAACGGCTCACCTTCCATCTGCGTGTGCGCAGATTAGCGACCGGCTAACTACCGGCCGCGCCATCACGCTCGCATGGCGCAAAGGCCACCGCACCTTCCCGGTTGCGCGGCCCCGGCGTGCCAACGTGGCGGGCGCCCGGGGCTCTTCTGCGCGGTCGGCTGGACCTGGCGGTCGGCCGCTCTGGGTTACGCGTCGTTGGCAACACCTATCGGAGTGAGGATCACCATGGCGATTCCGGGCCGCCCCGCGATTCCGGCTGGATCAGCCTCAGCACGGCCGGACGAAGCCGCAGGTCAGTCTCGGTCAGCCGCACGCGCCCGCCGTCAGCCCGGCGGGCTCTCGGCAAGCCCGCAGCCAGCCCGGCCCGAGCCGGTTCGCCACCCTCTCAGCAGGCACCAGCACGGCGCGCGACCCCGCACCGGTCCCGCCGCACGTCACCTCCAGGCCCGGCGGCCATCGGGTAGTGTTCACTTCCGAGGTGCTCCTCGATCTGGGGCTAGCTAACCGCCGCCCGGATCGGCGTCGCCGAGCTGCAGGAACGCCGCCGATGGACGCTCCACGGGGCTCGTGACGGGCACATCGCGGATGCATGACGCCGCGTGCCATGCATCCGGTCTGCGGCTGCCCGCTAGGTGTCTTGACGGTCCAGATATCCGTCGATGGCGCGGACGGACGAGTTGCTCATGAAGGTTCTCAGGCTGATCTTGACGCCGAGCCGCTCCACCAGCCGGGCGACGAGTACTGCCGCGAGCAGGGAGTGCCCGCCGAGGTCAAAGAAATTGTCCTCGACCCCGACCTGCTCCAGGCCCAGCACCTGCGCGAACACCTCACACAGCGCCTGCTCCCGGGGAGTGGCCGGAGCCCCGCCGCCCGTGGCGTACTCCGGGGCCGGCAACGCCCGCCGGTCCAGCTTCCCGTTCGCGTTCAGCGGCAGCCTGCCGAGCACCATGATCGCAGCGGGCACCATGTAGCCGGGCAGCACCCGGGCTGCGGCGTCTCGCAGTACGGCCGGGTCCAGCGCGACTCCGACCGCCGGGACCACATACCCGGCCAGCCGCTTGTCACCCGGCCGGTCCTCGCGCAGCGCGACCCGGACCTCCGCCACCCCCGGCTGGGCGGCCAGCACGACCTCGATCTCGCCCAGCTCGACCCGGAACCCGCGGATCTTCACCTGGTCATCAACCCGGCCCAGGTACTCAAGCTCCCCGGCGGTGTTCCACCGGGCCAGATCCCCGGTCCGGTACATCCGCTCGCCCGCCGCCCCGAACGGGCACGCCACGAACCGCTCCGCGGTCAGGCCCGGCCGGTTCAGGTACCCCCGCGCCAGGCCGCCCGCCAGGTACAGCTCCCCGGCTACCCCCGGCGGCACCAGCCGCAGCGCCCCGTCCAGCACAAACGCCCGCTTGTTCCAGATCAGCCGCCCGATCGGCGGCGAACCCGCCGCCTCGCCGACGCCGTCGACGGTGTATGTCGTGGCGAACACCGTCCCCTCGGTCGGGCCGTAGATGTTCACGATCCGCGCCCCCGGCACCGTCGCCCTGATCACCGCCACGACCTGCCCGGTTACCGCCTCCCCGCACAGTGCCACCACCGCGGCCCCGGCGGCCGTCCCCGGCGACGTCAGCACATGCACCAGCGCCGTCGGCACCGCGCTGATCATGCTCCCGCGCCACGGCCCGGACGTCAGCGCCAGCAGGTTCGACACGATCTCGATGCTGCCCCCGGCCGTCAGCGTCCCGAAGATCTCGAACACCGACACGTCGAAGCTCAGCGACGTCGACGCCAGCACCCGCGACAGCTCCGCCGCCGAGAACGCAGACCCCACCCAGCACGCCAGCGACGCCGCCCACCCGTGCTCGACCATCACTCCCTTGGGCCGGCCAGTCGACCCCGACGTATAGATCACGTACGCCGCATTCCGCGGCCCCGCCGCCACGGGCACGTTCTCCCCGTCCAGCCCGGCCAGCCCCGCCGCCATCGCCGGGTCGTCCAGCACCAGCAGCGGCAACCCGCCCGGCAGCGCGGCGGCCACTGCAGCCGTGGTCAGCACGGCAGCCGGCGCAGACTCAGCGAGCATGAACGCGATCCGCTCCGCCGGGTAGCCCGGGTCCACCGGCACGTACGCCGCGCCGGACTTCAGGACGGCCAGGACCGCGGTGATCAGGTCCGCGGAGCGGGGCATCGCGATCGCGACCAGCCGCTCAGGACCCGCGCCGAGGGCGATCAGGTGCCGGGCCAGGCGGTTGGCCCGCCGGTTGAGGTCGGCGTAGGTCAGCTCGGCGTCGCCGGAGATGACAGCGGGGGCGTGCGGGGTGCGGGCGGCCTGCTGCTCGAACAGCTCGGGCAGCGTGGCCGCCGGCACCGGCCGCGCGGTGTCGTTCCAGTCGCGCAGCAGCCTGCGCCGTTCCGCGGCGGTCAGCACGGCGAGCTGGCTGATGCGGCGGCCGGGATCGCGGGCGGCCTGGCGCAGCAGCCGGGTCAGCCGGGCGGCCAGCGCCTGCACGGTGGCCTGATCGAACAGGTCGGTGGCGTACTCGAAGTGGGCCTGGATCCCGGCCGGGGCGCCGCCGTCACCGCGGTGCTGGCAGACTCCCAGGGTCAGGTCGAACTTGGCGTTAACGGCGGGTACCGGCTCGGCCCGGGTCCGCAGCCCGGGCAGCTGCCAGTCGACGCCGCCGACGTCCTCGTCTCCGATCATGACCTGGAACAGCGGGTGCCGGGCCGGCGACCTGGCGGGGTTCATCACCTCGACCAGCCGCTCGAACGGCAGGTCCTGGCGGGCCTGGGCGGACAGCCCGGTCTCCCGGACCCGGCCGAGCAACTCGGCAAAGCTCGGATCGCCGGACAGGTCCGCCCGCAGCACCATCGTGTTGACGAAGAACCCGACCAGGTCGTGCACCGCCTCGTCGGTCCGCCCCGCCACCGGGGCACCCAGCGGGATGTCGGTCCCCGCGCCCATCCGCGAGAGCAGCGCGGCCAGGCCGGCGTGCAGCACCATGAACACGCTGGCCTGATGCTCACGGGCCAGGTCCGCCAGCGCGGCGTGCAACCGGGCGTCCAGCCGCCACCGCACGAAGCCGCCGCGCCGGGACGGCAGCGCCGGGCGCGGCCGGTCGAACGGCAGCGCCAGTTCCTCGGGCAGCCCGGCCAGCGCCTGCCGCCAGTACTCGATCTGCCCGGCCAGCACCCCGCCGTCCCCGCCGTCGCCGTCCCCGCCGAGCAGGTCCCGCTGCCACAGCGCGTAGTCCGCGTACTGGACCGGCAGCGGCGCCCAGTCTGGTGGCCGGCCGTCGCGGCGTGCCTGGTACGCCGCGGCCAGGTCCTCCATCAGCACCTGCAACGACCAGCCGTCGCCGACGATGTGATGGCACAGCAGCACCAGCACATGCTCCTCATCCGCGAGGGCGAACAGCCACCCCCGCACCGGCAGCTCCGCAGCCAGGTCGAACACGTACCCTGCCGCCGCCGCGACCAGCCCGGCCAGCTCGCCCGGCCCCGCCGCCGTCACCGTGAACCCCGCCGCGACCTGCTCACTGGCCTGCCCGGCCGGGATCACGTCCTGGTACGGCTGACCGCCCTCGACAGGGAAAATGGTGCGCAGCGACTCGTGCCGGGCGACCACGTCGCCCAGCGCGCCAGCCAGCGCGACGGCGTCCAGCCGCCCGGTCAGCCGCCACGCCAGCGGCAGGTTATACACCGTGCTCGGCCCGTGGAACTGCTCCAGGAACCACAGCCGCTGCTGCGCGAACGACAACGGCAGCCGCTCCGGCCGCGCCACCGCCCGGGTCAGCGGCGACCTCGCTGCCTCCGCCCCCTCCAGCACCCCGGCCAGCAACGCCGGCGTCGGGCACTCGAACACCGCCCGGACCGGCAGCTCCACCCCCAGCACCACCCGGATCCGCGACACCAGCCGCGTCGCCAGCAGCGAATGCCCGCCCAGGTCAAAGAAACTGTCCTCGACCCCCACCTGCTCCAGGCCCAGCACCTGCGCGAACACCTCACACAGCGCCTGCTCCCCGGGAGTGGCCGGGGCCCGGCCGCCGCCCGCGGCATACTCCGGGGCCGGCAGCGCCCGCCGGTCCAGCTTCCCGTTCGCGTTCAGCGGCAGCGCTTCGAGGATCATGATCACGGCCGGCACCATGTACCCGGGCAGCACCCGCCCGCACGCCTCCCGCAGCACCGCCGGATCCAGCTCGGCACCGGAGGCCGGCACGACATACCCGACTAGCCGCTTGTCCCCGGGCTGGTCCTCCCGCACCGCCACCGCGGCCTGGCGCACGCCGTCCTGGGCGGCGAGGACGGCCTCGACCTCGCCCAGCTCGATCCGGAACCCGCGGATCTTCACCTGGTCATCGGCCCGGCCCAGGTACTCAATCTGGCCGGACTGGTTCCACCGGGCCAGGTCACCGGTCCGGTACATCCGCTCCCCCGGCGGCCCGAACGGGCACCCGACGAACCGCTCCGCGGTCAGCCCCGGCCGCCCCAGGTACCCCCGCGCCAGGCCCGCCCCCGCCACGTACAGCTCCCCTGCCACCCCCGGCGGCACCAGGCCCAGCGAACCGTCCAGCACGAACACCCGGGTGTTCCACATCGGACGGCCGATCGGCACGACCAGGTCCGGGACCGGGTCATCTGGGCTCATCACGTGGTCGAGGCAGCCTACCGTGGCCTCGGTCGGCCCGTAGTGGTTGATCAGGGCGAGACCGGGATGCCGCTGGCGCCATTCGCGCAGCAGCGCCGCCGGCACCGCCTCCCCGCCGAGCATCAGCTGGCCGGTGGGAACGCAGCTCGCGGGCAGCCGGGCGAGCAGCGGGAGGTGACTGGGCGTCGCCTTGAGGAAGGTGAAACCGCCCCTGGCGGCCAGCGCGGGCAGTTCCTCATCCAGCGCGCCCAGGCACAGCCGGCCGCCGGAAAGCAGGGAGCCGTAAAGCCCGGTGACGCTCAGATCGAACGATACCGGCGAGATCAGCAGCGTGCGGCCGGCCAGGTGCGGGTAGGCCTGCAAGCACCGCGACAGGTAGTTCACCAGGCTCTCATGGTTGATGATCACGCCCTTGGGCCGGCCGGTTGACCCCGAGGTGTAGATGACGTACGCCGGGTGGGCTGGACGCAGCGGCGTGCCGCGCTCGGTGCCGGAGACGTCGCCGGCAGGGTAGCGCGAGATCACTTCCTCAAGCGCGGGGTCGTCCAGGATGAGCGGGGCTGCCGCTGCTGGCAGGGATCCGGCCAGGCCGCTCGTAGTGAGCACGATAGCCGCCTGGGTGTCGGCGAGCATGAACGCGATGCGGTCGGGCGGGTAGCCGGGATCGACGGGAACGTAGGCGGCGCCGGACTTGAGCACGGCCAGCATGGCGACGATCACGTCGGGGGACTGAGGCATGGCGATGGCGACCACGCGCTCAGGGCCCGCACCCAGGGTGATCAGGTGCCGGGCCAGCCGGTTGGCCCGCGCGTTCAGGCCGGCGTAGGTCAGCTCGGCGCCGACGGAGATGACGGCGGGGGCGTGCGGGGTGCGGGCGGCCTGCTGCTCGAACAGCTCCGGCAGCGTGGCCGCCGGCACCGGCCGCGCGGTGTCGTTCCACTCGCGCAGCAGCCTGCGCCGTTCCGCGGCGGTCAGCAGGTCGAGCTGGCTGATCCGGCGGCCGGGATCGCCGGCGGCCTGGCGCAGCAGCCGGGTCAGCCGGCCGGCCAGCGCCTGCACGGTGGCCTGATCGAACAGGTCGGTGGCGTACTCGAAGGAGGCCTGGATCCCGGCCGGGGCGCCGCCGTCACCGCGCTGCTGGCGGACTCCCAGGGTCAGGTCGAACTTGGCGGCCACATCAGGTACCGGCTGCGCCGTGATCCGCAGCCCGGGCAGCTGCCAGTCGACAGCGCCGACGTCCTCATCGCCGATCATGACCTGGAACAGCGGGTGCCGGGCCGGCGAGCGGGCCGGGTTCAGCACCTCGACCAGCCGCTCGAACGGCACGTCCTGACGGGCCTGGGCGGACAGCACCGTCTCCCGGACCCGGCCGAGCACCTCGCCGAAGCTCGGATCGCCGGACAGGTCCGCCCGCAATACCAGTGTGTTGACGAAGAACCCGACCAGGTCGTGCACCGCCTCATCGGTCCGCCCCGCCACCGGGGCACCCAGCGGGATGTCGGTCCCCGCGCCCATCCGCGACAGCAGCACGGCCAGGCCGGCGTGCAGGGTCATGAAGATGGTGGCCTGGTGCTGGCGTGCCAGGCTGGCCAGCGCCGCGTGCAGGCCCGCGTCCGCCAGCTGCCACCGGACCTCCGCGCCGCCCTGAGACGGCTGCGCCGGGCGCGGCCGGTCGAACGGCAGCGCCAGCTCCTCGGGCAGCCCGGCCAGCGCCTGCCGCCAGTACTGCACCTGCCCGGCCAGCACTCCGCCGTCCCCGGCGTCCGTGTCCTGGCCCGCGCCGCTGCCGCTGCCGAGCAGGTCCCGCTGCCACAGCGCGTAGTCCGCGTACTGCACCGGCAGCGGCGCCCAGTCTGGTGCCCGGCCGTCGCGGCGTGCCTGGTACGCCGCGGCCAGGTCCGACATCAGCACCTGCATGGACCAGCCGTCACTGGCGATGTGATGGCACAGCAGGAGCAGCACATGCTCCTGCTCCGCGAGGGTGAACAGCCATGCCCGGATAGGCAGCTCGCTGGCCAGGTCGAACTCGTGCCGGGCCGCCGCATCGATCAGGCCGGCTAGTTCGTCAGAACGGGCCGTCGTGATGGTGACCGGGACGGCGGCTTCCCCCGCGGGGATGATGTGCTGGTATGGCTGGCCGCCGTCGACAGTGAATGTGGTGCGCAGCGATTCGTGCCGGCCTGCCACGTCGCTCAGCGCGGCGGTCAGCGCCGCGGCATCGAGCTCGCCGGTCAGCCGCCAGGCGAACGGCAGGTTGTAGGCGGTGCCGGGCCCGTGGAACTGCTCGAGGAACCACAGCCGCTGCTGCGCGAACGAGAGCGGCAGCCGCTCCGGCCGCGCCGCCGCCCGGGTCAGCGGCGACCTAGCTGCCTCCGCCCCTTCCAGCACTCCGGCCAGCGCCGCCGCCGTCGGGTGCTCGAACACCGCCCGGACCGGCAGTTCGGCGCCCAGCACCGTGCGGATCCGCGACACCAGCCGCGTCGCCAGCAGCGAATGGCCGCCCAGGTCGAAGAAACTATCTTCGACCCCGACCTGCTCCAACCCCAGTACCTGCGCGAACACCGCACACAACGCCTGCTCCCCGGGAGTGGCCGGAGCCCGGCCCTCACCCGCGGCATAGTCCGGGGCGGGGAGTGCGCGGCGGTCCAGCTTTCCGTTCGCGTTCAGCGGCAGCCGGTCCAAGATGACGATCGCGGCGGGCACCATATAACCGGGCAGGGCAGCGGCAGCCGCGGCACGCAGCCCGCCAGGGTCGAGCTGACCGCCCGCCGCCGGCACGGCATAGGCCACCAGCGTGCCGTCACCAGGCCAGTCGTGGCGGACGGTGACCGCGGCCTGCGCCACCCCGGGCTGGGCGGCGAGCACGGCCTCGATCTCGCCGAGCTCGATCCGGAACCCGCGGATCTTCACCTGGTCATCGACCCGGCCCAGGTACTCGATCTGCCCGTCCGCATTCCACCGGGCCAGGTCCCCGGTCCGGTACATCCGCTCCCCCGGCGCCCCGAACGGGCACGCCACGAACCGCTCCCCCGTCAGCCCCGGCCGGTTCAGGTACCCCCGCGCCAGCTGCCCACCCGCCAGATACAGCTCCCCAGCCACACCCACCGGCACCAGCTGCAACGCAGCGTCAAGCACCAACGCCCGCGTATTCCACACCGGCCGCCCGATCGGGGGGTTCCCGCCCATGGGCGGCGCGTCCGCCCTGCCCGCGCGCCAGGCGGTGGCGTAGACGGTCGCCTCGGTCGGACCGTAGATGTTGCGGACTTCGGCGCCGGGCAATGCAGCACCGATAGCCGTGACGGCGCGCGCGGTGAGCGCCTCACCGGCCAGCACTACCGTCCGCGCACTGGCCTTCGCGCCGTGCACGGACAGCACCTCCGACAACGCCGACGGCACGCCGCTGATCAGGCTCCCGTCCCAGGCTCTCCCGCCGCTGTCGGCCAATGCCAGCAGGTCCTTGACCACCTCGATGCTCCCGCCCGACACCAGCGGAGTGAAGATCTCGAACACCGACACATCGAAACTCAGCGACGTCGACACCAGCACCTTCGCCAGCTCACCGGCCGTGAACTCAGCCCGCGCCCAGCACAGCAGGCTGGCCATGTTGCGGTGCTCGATCATCACGCCCTTGGGACGACCGGTCGATCCAGACGTGTAGATCACATAGGCAGGGCTGGTCATGGTCAGCGGCGTGCTCAGGTCATCCCCGTCTAGGCCCGCGACCACGGCCATGGTGGCGGGATCGTCGATGACGATCCGGCGGACGCCGCCGCGCAGGTCCAGCCCCGCCAGCACCGTGGTGGTCAGCACGGCGACCGGGGCGGCGTCGGCCAGCATGAACGCGATCCGGTCCGCCGGGTAGGCCGGGTCGACTGGCACATATGCCGCCCCGGCTTTCAGTACGGCCAGTACCGCGACGATCATGTCCGCGGACCGCGGCATGGCGATCGCCACCAGCCGCTCAGGACCCGCGCCGAGCGAGATCAGGTACCGGGCGAGCTGGTTGGCGCGGGCGTTGAGCTCGGTGTAGGTCAGCTGGGTGCCGTCATAGATCACGGCGGTGGCGTCCGGGGTGCGGGCGGCCTGTTCCTGGAACAGCTCCGGCAGCGCTGCCGGCGGTACGTTTCTGCTGGCACCGTTCCCTTGGACCAGGATCTGGTCACGCTCGCCGGGACTGAGGATCTCCAGCGAGGTCACCGGGTCTTGCGGGTGGTCCGCGGCCTGGTGCAGCAGCCAGGTCAGCCGGCCGACCAGCGCCTGGACGGTGGCCCGATCGAACAGGTCCTCGGCATACTCGAGGGAGGCACTGATCCCGGCCGGGGCACCGTCGGCGTCGTGGTCTTGCCGGAATCCCAGCGTGAGGTCGAACTTGGCGGCCACGTCCGGGACCGGCTCAGCCTCAATGCGCAGGCCGGGCAGCCGCCAGTCCACCGCGCCGACATCCTCGTCGGCGATCATCACCTGGAACAGCGGATGCCGGCTGGGCGAACGTACCGGGTTCAGCACCTCGACCAGGTGCTCAAACGGCACGTCCTGGCGGGCCTGGGCAGCCAGGACCGTTTCCCGGACCCTATCGAGCAGCTCGCCGAAGCCCGGGTCGCCGGACAGGTCAGCGCGCAGGACCAGCGTGTTCACGAAGAACCCGACCAGGTCGTGCATGACTTCGTCGGTCCGCCCGGCCGCCGGGGCACCTAGCGGGATGTCGGTCCCGGCGCCCATCCGGGACAGCAGCGCGGCCAGCGCCGCGTGCAGCACCATGAAGATGGTCGCCTGATGCTCACGCGCCAGCTCAGCCAGCACAGCGTGCAGGCCCGCATCGGCCAGCTGCCACCGGACCACACCGCCACGCTGGGACTGTTCGGCGGGCCGCGGCCGGTCGAACGGCAGCGCCAGTTCGTCGGGCAGTCCGGCCAGTGCCTGCCGCCAGTACTCGATCTGGCCGGCCAGCACACCGCCGTCGGCCGCGTCCCGGCCGAGCAGTTCCCGCTGCCACAAGGCGTAGTCGGCATACTGGACGGGCAGGTCGGGCCAGTCCGGCTGGCGGCCGTCCCGGCGAGCGGCATACGCCGTCCCCAGGTCGGCCATCAGTACCTGCATGGACCACCCGTCGCTGGCGATGTGGTGGCACAGCAGCACCAGCACGTGCTCGTCATCGGCGAGGCTGAACAGCCACGCCCGCACCGGCAATTCCGTGGCCAGGTCGAACTCGTGCCGGGCCGCCGCCTCTATCAGCCCGCCAAGGTCGGCATGAGAGGCGGTCGCTACCGTGACCGGGACATCCGCCTCGCCCGCCGGGATGATGTGCTGGTAGGGCTCGCCGTCTTCGATGGCGAACACGGTTCGCAGTGATTCGTGTCTGGCCACGACGTCACGAAGCGCCGCGGCCAGCGCCCCGGCATCCACCTGCCCGCGCAGCCGCCAGGCGAACGGCAGGTTGTAGGCGGTGCCGGGCCCGTGGAACTGCTCGAGGAACCACAGCCGCTGCTGCGCGAACGAGAGCGGCAGCCGCTCCGGCCGCGGCACCGGGACCAGCGGCGACCTAGCTGCCTCCGCCCCCTCCAGCACCCCGGCCAGCGACGCCGCCGTCGGGTGCTCGAACACCGCCCGGACCGGCAGCTCCACCCCCAGCACGACGCGGATCCGCGACACCAGCCGCGTCGCCAGCAGCGAATGCCCGCCCAGGTCAAAGAAACTATCCTCGACCCCGACCTGCTCCAACCCCAGTACCTGCGCGAACACCTCACACAACGCCTGCTCCCCGGGAGTGGCCGGAGCCCGGCCCCCGCCCGCGGCATACTCCGGGCCCGGCAGCGCCCGCCGGTCCAGCTTCCCCGCCGGAGACAGCGGCAGCGCCTCCAGCACCACCACCGCCGATGGCACCATATACCCCGGCAGCACCCGCGCCGCGGCCACCCGCAGCACCGCCGGATCCAGCTCGGCACCGGAGGCCGGCACGACATATCCGGCCAGCCGCTTGTCCCCTGGCTGGTCCTCCCGGACCGCCACCGCGGCCTGCGCCACTCCCGGCAAGCCGGCGAGCACGGCTTCGATCTCGCCCAGTTCGATGCGGAACCCGCGGACCTTCACCTGGTCATCGGCCCGGCCCAGGTACTCCAGCTCCCCGTCGCTGTTCCACCGGGCCAGGTCCCCGGTCCGGTACATCCGCTCCCCCGGCGCCCCGAACGGGCACGCCACGAACCGCTCCGCCGTCATGCCCGGCCGCCCCAGATACCCCCGAGCCAGCCCGGCCCCCGCCACATACAACTCCCCGGCCACCCCCGGCGGCACCAAACCCAGCCCCTCATCCAGCACGAACACCCGGGTGTTCCAGACCGGCCGGCCGATCGGCGGAACGACCGAGCCCGACAGCGGCCCCGACAGCGTCGCGGCAATCGTTATCTCGGTCGGCCCGTAGGCATTGAACATCCGCCGCCCCGGCGACCACTCGGCCGCCAGCAGGTCCGAGCACGCCTCACCGCCCACGATCAGGCAGTCAAACCCGCGCACCCGCCCGACCGGGACGCTGGCCAGCGTGGTCGGGATGATCAGGGCATGGCTGACCCGCAGCTCGTTCAGCGTTTCCGCCAGCATCTCCCCGGCCAGCGGCCCCGGCTCCGGAACCACCAGCGCCGCCCCGGCCGGCCACGCCATCAGCATCTCCATCACCGCCGCGTCGAAGCTCAGCGACGCGAGCTGCAGCACCCGCGACCCAGGGCCGATCCCGAACGCGCTGGCCATCGACGCGGCCAAGCTCGCCAGGCCCCGGTGCGTCACCACCGTCCCCTTCGGCCTGCCCGTCGACCCCGACGTGTAGATGACGTACGCCGGATGCGCGAGCTCCGGCCGGCGCAGCGCAGTGATATCACCAGGCTCCTGCCGAGCCAGCTTCCCCGCCAGTACCGGATCATCCAGCACCACCCGCGACGGCCCCCCGCCCGGCACCGGGGGCAGTGACGGTGCCGCAGCCATCGTCGTGACCACCAGGTCCGGCCGCGCATCCGCCAGCATGAACCCGATCCGCTCCGCCGGATATGCCGGGTCGATGGGCAGGAACGCCGCCCCCGACTTGGCCACCCCCAGCCACGCCACGAACACCTCAGCGGACTTCTCCATCACCACCGCGACCAGCCGCTCGGGACCCGCGCCCAGCGAGGTCAGGTGCCCTGCCAGCCGCCCCGCCCGCTCATCCAGCTCCGCATACGACAGCGCCACATCACCACATGCCACCGCCAGCGCCCCCGGCGCCCGCGCCGCCTGCGCCTCGAACAACTCCGGCAAGGTGACCTGAGGCACATCTCGCGCCGTGTCATTCCACCCCGCCAGCACGCGCCCCAGCTCCGCCGGCGTCAGCGCTCGCGCCACGCTCCCCCCGGACGGTGCTGGTCGAAAAGGAGTGGCCATAGTGATCCTCATTCCGATGGGCCATGCCACAGGCGCATGACTTTCCGAGGCAATCCGCAGCGGACGCTGCCCGACAGGTCCGCGCATGCCGGCCGCCTCACAGGAGGCTCCCGAACGGCAGCCCCGCAAACCAAGCCGCACACCCGCACCTTCGACATTGCGCACGAACCCTTCAGCCCTAAACGCTGAAAGAACCGGTGCCGTCAGATCAGCCCCGGTAGTGCTGACAACAGCGCATTGCTCGTTATGACTAAGAGCGGGTTAGCGCGGGAGCGGCGCTGTCAGTCGGCTACGGCCGCCTGCCCGGCCTCGGCTACGGCTACGGCTACGGGCCCGGCCGCGGGCGCGGGTGCGGGTGCGGCCGGGCGGGTCCGCTCGCCCCACCGGGCCACGGCGGGGCCGGTCAGGCCGAACAGGGCGAACCCCGCGCCGAGCAGCACGAAGCCGAGCCGGCCGCCGCTCAGCACGAACCCGACCAGGATCAACGGGGACAGCGCCTGCCCGGCGAAGTTGCCCATGCCGACCAGGCCCTGGTACTGGCCCTGCGCATGCGGGGGCGCCAGGCCGAAGTCGAGGGCGTACGTGGCGGAGGACTGCCACAGCTCGCCGTAGGTGTGCAGCACGACAGCGCCGGCCAGCAGCAGCAGGGCGCCCCAGGCGGGAAGGCCGGCCGCCAGGCCCATCGCCGAGCAGCTGACCAGGAAGATCATCCCGGCCCGGCGGATGGCGGCGCCGCCTTGCCTGAGGGTCTGCACGGTCTTGCCGACGCGCACCTGGAACAGCACCACCATCACCGTGTTGATGATCACGAACGCCGAGACGCTCCATCGCGGCGCGTTCGTGTGGAACACGACCCACACTGGCAGCAGCAGGCCGAGCACGAAGTTCTGCATGTACATCGCGCCGGACAGCACCGTGTAGCCGACGAACGGCCTGTCCCTCAGCGCGGCAAGCGGTGACTCCTCGTGCGCGCCTGCCAGCGGCTCGAACCTGGGCAGCCGGCCCAGCCCCGCCACGCCGATCAGGCAGCTCAGCGCGTTACCCAGGAACAGCGCGCGGTACGCGCTCACCGTGTTGAGCTGTATCGCGATACCGCAGGTGGCTATGCCGAACGACAGGCCCAGGTTGACCACCGCATTCGCCTGTGAGCGGAACGTGGTCGCGTCCTCGCCGCCGACCCGCCGCAGCAGCGCCACGTTGGCCGTGAGTGAGGAGCTCAGCGCGGACCCGTCCACGATCGCGACGATCAGGTAGCTGACGAAGCTGTGCGCGACGAATACATAGCTTGCGGCCGCCGCGGCCAGCAAGAACAGGGACAGCCTGAGGACACCCCGTGGTCCGCGCCGGTCGGCCAGGCGGCCCATCGGCATGGCGGCCAGCAGGCCCACCAGCCCGGCGATCGTCAAGGCCAGGCCAGAGCGCTCCGCCGTGAGATGCACCACCCGGATCGCGTACAGCGTCATGGTGGTGACGATCAGCCCGGTCCCGTACACGTTGATCAGCGTCACCAGCAGGTACACCCGCTGGTCGCGGGACTGGGGAACGAGGGACCTCAGAGCGTGTCCAGGGTTCAGCCTCGGCATGGCCACCTCGTTCCGCGAGTCACTGCTACCGGCAACTGCACGTGTGGCAAGTCGCTAACGCGGCCACTGCCCGCCCCAGCAGCCGGCGAAGTCCTCGTCCAGGCCTGCACCACTCGCCCGGTGTCCCAGCCGAGCGGGTGGGCCGGGCCGGAGAGGCCGCAGCCGGGAGCCGACGGGATGGCCACGTGGAACGCGTCGCCCGGGCCGACCATGCCGCCGCCGACCGCAACTGCGCGTTCTGCGTGCTCGTCATGCATCCCGTCGCCTCCTTCCTATGTGGCGTACGGGCCAGTCCAGCGGCACCGGCGGGCACGGCAATTCCGGCCGGCCATCACTATCCGCCTTCCCGACAGTGACACCTGGTCTCAGGCGGCGCATCTCCCCGATTGCGCTGCGCATTCCGCTCCCAGGTCGCCCGCCCGGCGAACGCGCTACGCCACAAGGCGAAGTCCTCGGCCTCACGTGGCCCAGCTTCGATCTGGACAACGGCCCGCAACCGCCAAACTGCCCTCCAGCCTGCACCGGGTGCTGGCGGACATCAAACCTGCCCACTGGCTGCCACGAGGAACTGGCCTGTGACGGCCAGCCGATCATCGAATGTGACGTCCCACGCGGCTACCGCTGCTCCTGATCCGCCGCTCGGCGCGGCCCATGGCTCGACGGGAATCATCAGCTCGGGCGCGCATTTCAGCGTTACGCAGAGTGACGGTGGCGGCCAGAGAGAACGCTCACCGAGCCGCCGATATGGATGGCTCCAGAAAGCGAGCTGTCCGCAGTTCGGGCCGTGCATAACGGGGAATCGGCGCTGCCTCGGGTTAGCAGGGCAGCCGCGCTTCGTGGGGGCGGCCGGCCTGGCGCGGTGATGTGCAGCGGGCACGGCCCCTGCATCGCGCCGGTCATCAAGGCGATGATCAGCGGCCGCAGGTAGCCGCGTGGACTTGCTCGGTCAGGGCGCTCAGCTGCTCGGCCAGGGTGTGGATCTGCTCGGTCAGATCGGTGTTCCTCTGCAGCAAGTCGGTCTGATACTGGCTGAGTTCCTCCCGGTGCTTCGCCGCCGCCTCTTCGTTCGCCTGGTCCGTCCGGGTCTGCGCCTTCTGGGCAATGATGACCAGCGCGCCGGTGTAGAACGCCACCGCTGAGAAGAGGAGGTTCAGCAGGATGAACGGCGCTGGATCGAAACCCTTCCCGTCGAGCAGCCCCGTCCAGGAGGCGCTCAGGAACGTGATGACGTGGTTGGCGAGCACCCACGCGAGGATCACCGCGGAGCTGACGATGAGGAACGCGACGGTCCCCATGCCGCTCGCCACGGCCTCCGAGACCCGCTCCATGAAGCTGCTTCCCCCGGCGTACGGGGACCCCTCGCGCTTGCCGTGCTGATAGTGCAGGTGAAATCGCATCGGATCCTTCCCGGCCCGGTGCTGCTGCTGCTCAGGCGCTGTCGTTGCTGTCATCTGGTCTCCTGGTCTCAGATCGAAGCTGTCTGTCATGCCTCCGGCTTGCGCCCTGGCCGATCCGGGATCTCGCCTGGACGCGCATCTGGTCGCGGCAGCCGGTGGCGAGCCGGGCGGCCCTCATGACGGCCGGCCCGGCGGCGGGACCGGAACCAGCCGCCTCGTGATCATCTGGGCGTGAAGAGCCTGATAGATCACGCGATGGCCGTTCCGCCCAGCGTAGATGAGACAGCCCCGGCATGGCGGGCGGCTGGGTTGATCACATTCACGCAGGCGGCGGTTCCGTTCTTCGTCCTGCATGAGCCGCCGCCGCGGACCACGGGGTAACTGCCGGGGCCAGTGCGGTGCCATCTCCCCGCGACGCGCCACCGCCGTCCCGCCCGCCCGGCAAAGCGCTCAGCCGCCAGCTCAGGCTGCACAATGGCGCAACTCAGCAAAACGAGGTCGCTGGAGGGGCCCACGCCAGCCCCCCGCCCACCAAGCCCGCGCGCGATGGTTCCATCAAAGAACCCACCCCGCAACAGACGCCAAGATCACCCTGATACCGCTGGTCAGCTAACGAATGGCGGCCGCCGCACCGTGGGCTTGCGGCGCAATCGCCTCTTCAGGCCGGCTCGTCGCACATTCAACGGTGCAGGAGGCGGTGCTGAAGCGCAACCTGCGCAGGGTGCCGAATCGGCAGCCAGGATCACGCGGATCAGCGCTCCGTTTCACGCTTGGTGACAGGCGTCCGACTTAGGCAGAGCGCGCAATCCCGCCGTTCGGCGCGGCCTCCGGCTGTGAATCGTGAATGGTCTGGGCCGCACATAACCGGTTAGTATGCCTCCTGGCCCACATGTTGTTACCGGCGAGTATGCTTATTGTTTTGGTGCCTGCCGCGACCCAGCCGGGAGATGCATATGGGTGACATACCAGGGCACATCATACCAACGCGCCAGGAACGGTGCTCGCAGTGTGATGGTGAAGGATTTCACGGGCTTACCATCTTCGGGAATCAAAAACGGTGCTCGTTGTGCAAAGGGAAAGGCTATGTACAGTTAGGCAGGCGCTGCACCGGGTGCTCGGAATGCAGATCGCCTGGCTATTACGGCTACCAGTAACCTGCCGCCGCAGGCATGCTCCAGATCAGGCGGCGTAGCTCAGGTGCCGCTGTTTGGCCGCGACAGGCTGGTACCGCGGCAAAGCACTGGGCCGCTGATCCGTTCTCGAACGTGTTGCCTGATGTCGGTCTGGATACGGCCGATCGCTGTCACGGTCGCCGGCCTGGCCGCAGAAGGGCCACGAGGCGGGCCGCGCCGCCACTGGCTGTGATGAAGAATGCTTGGCTCTGTGGGTGACTTGCGGCCCCACCTGCGAGCGAGCAGTGGCCCCACCCCGTGATCGGCAGACGTTAGGTCGATGAGAGTTGGCCCCACCCCGAGGTTCCCCTCTCGGTGCTGATTGGAGCCTTGCGAGGCGCAACCGGTGGGGGCCAAGCCTCACTGTCCGTCGTCACAAGACTTGAGGTGCGGCTGGCAGCGTGACCTGCGGTGCCTTAGATAGGTGGCAGAGCCACGGTCCTGTCACTGCCACCTGACCTGAGGCAACTGGTGCTCCGAGAGGTTCCCATAGCTGTCCTCAGAGCTGGTGTCCCGTGCCATCGGGCGGGGCTAGCTGCGGCGTTACCGCTGCAGCGGGGACCGGTCGCCGACCAGCCACAGGTGGCCGAACGGGTCGATGAAGCCACCCTGCCGGTGCACGCCCCAGGGCGCGTCGTGATTACGGATCTGGTCGATGCTGCCGTCGGCCCCGGCCGCCACTGCGCGCTCGATGACGCTGTCCGGGTCATCGACGAACAGCTCGACCCGGACTGTGCGCGAGCCCAGGGCAGCCGGGGTGTCCCAGCCATTGTTCTCAGGTTCGCCGAGAAAGAACGGTGCACCGGCCACGGTCAGCCCGACCACGCTGCCCAGGTTCCATAGCTCGGTCGCGCCGAGTGCCTGCGCATACCACCGCGCGGCTGCCGTGGCATCGGGAACGGCGAGCATCACGGAGATCACCGGGCGATCAGCTCCGGCCGTCATCAGCCATCTCCTTCGGGCGAGGTCGTCATAGCTCGTCGAACCACGAAGCCTGCCAGATGCAGTATTCCGCCTGCCGGTATGCCCAGGGCGAACTCGAGACCCCGGCTGGCGCCGTGGACTCGATGATGCCGACCACCGGGTGCCTCAGCTTACTGGCAGCGCTCCGGCTGATGCCTCGTCCACGATGACAGCGCCTCGACTTCCGCGGCAAAGGACACTCACGACCAGTCCGTGCCCCAAAGATGAACATGTGGGGCCAAAACTCGTCAGTAGGTGGGGCCATTTCTGACCCGCGAAGCCAAATGCTGCAGCCGGCAACCATTCGAGGCGCGCAGATCATGGAAATCTGTCTGACCACACGCTCAGGACACAATTACTGCCAAACAATACAGAGTCGGCGCTGGGCGCTACTACGATTGTTGGACTGCTCCGGTGGCGTCAGCGATGCGCTGGCTCGGCCATGCGTCTGGTTCCTTCATGCATCTTTGTTAAGCTTAATCGTAATAGTTCGGACCGGAACGCGCGCGCTCGGTTTTGATGACGGTCAGGGCCGGAATGTGCGGGTCCGGTCCTGACCCCTGTGTGCTGCCTGAGACTATTGATTTCTTGGCTGGGCAGATGCGGTCGGCGTGCTGAGCGCTTCAGGCACGTGGGGGCGGGGTGATCGCGATGTAGCTGAGCGGGCCCCCGATGTTGATGTTCTTGAGCTTGGTGTTGGTGGCGGTCAGGATCGGTGTCACGCCTCCCCAGCTGACGACGTAGGCGGTCTTGCCATCCGGGGTGATCGCGACGGCGACGGCAAAGCTGCCGGTGCGGATCGGGGCGAGCGCGGTGTTGGTGGCGATGTCGATCGGGGTCACGGAACTCCCGCCGAAGCTGGTGACGTAGGCGGTCCTGCCGTCCGGGGTGATCGTGATCGACTCGTTTTCACCGACCTCGATCGGCGTCAGCGCGGTATTGGTGGCGATCCTGATCGGGGTGACGACGCTGCTCGGCGTGCGGTGAGTGACGTAGGCGGTCCTGCCGTCCGGGGTGATCGCGATCCGCCAGGGATTGCTGCCGACCGGGATCGGCGTGAGCGCGGTGTTGGTGGCGATGCTGACCGGGGTGACCGTATTGCCGTTGATGTGGCTGACGTAGGCGGTTTTGCCGTCCGGGGTGATCGCGATCGCGGTGGGGCCTTTACCGACGTTGATCGGCTTGAGCGCGGTGTTCGTGGCGATCCGGATCGGTGTGACGGAGTTCCCGTAGGTGTTGACGACATAGGCGGTCTTACCGTTCGGGGTGATCGCGATCGCGGCGGGGTGACGACCTGCGTGGATGGGCGCGAGCGCGATGTTGGCGGAGGTCCGGATCGGGGTGACGGTGTCCGAGCCGGCGTTGGTGACGTAGGCGATCTTGCCGTCCGGCGTGATCGCAATCGCGTCGGGCTGGTGCCCTGCGTGGATGGGCCGCTGGGCGGTGCGAGTGCAGGTGCTGACCGGGGTGACCGTGCCAGGGGACGCGCTGAGCACGTAGATGGTCTTGCCGTCCGGGGTGATCGCGATGGGGCCTGTCTCAGCTCTGACGTTGAGATTGATCTTCTTGCCAGCCTTGTTAGTGGTGGTGTTGATCGGGATCAGCGTCTGCGGGCCGGTGAAGCCGCCGCCCGAACCGACGTACGCGGTCACCCCCGCCGGAGCGCACGTCCGCGTGGCCGTGGCTGCCGCGCCGGGAGCACCAGGTAAAGCCACCGCGCTCAGCGCGCCGACCGCGGTAACGGCGCACACCGCGCGAGTGATAGATGCAAACATTCCAGGACTCCTTACTCAAGATCTTGACAGAGCTGTCCCCGGGACTCTCATCAGGTCACGCCCTCCGCCCGTGCAGCGGCAGAGCCGTCCGCTGACTTGCAGCCGGACCCGAGGCCTCGCGTCGCGGCACAGTGACGCCCCGCCCAGGCCTAGCCGCGGCTAACGTCGCGCATCTGTTCATGACCGGCCCCTCCTGCCGTAAGCGGTTCTCAAGCGCGGCCAGCCAAAACTCCGGCCGAGACGCAAACGCAACCGCCGGTCTCCGCCAAGCCTTCAGCCAGCCGCGGCCGCGAGGAAGAGGCCAAGGCCCTTATGCCCGCAGGCCGTTCGTCATCCTCCGCCAGATGCCAGGCCCACCAGACTGCTGCGCCACGCAGACATTGCGCTGACCCACACGGAAATCAGGCATCGCCACTGCCTCGCCAGTCACCTACCGTAACCCATCATCGTCGGACCGCGCGCCCAATGAGATGCGCGCGTTCACACATGCCATCTGCGCTGCGTCGGCGCTCGGCGCTATTGTCCGCCGCCTAGCGAGGTGATTGCGCTCAGTAGTCAGTTATTGGAATCGGACGCACCACAGATCCGTTCTGTACTGCTTGGCAACTCGGCGCTCGGAGATTGATGGCACCCAGATCGTTATGGGGTGCTAGCCGACGTATGCCATTGCCTTGGCGCTTTCTCCCGGTGAGGCGGTCCGCCAGGATGATCAGCCGGAACCGGCCAGAAGCCGGGGATCAGCGCCCCTGGGCGGACTCATCACGGGTCTGTTCCGCCGCCCGGCGGGCACCCCGGATCCAGGCTGGGTCGTGGACGACGTCGCAGGTGCTGCCGGCCGGAAGCGGCGTGCGCGCCGGGTGGCCGTGCGGTAG
>Ga0116222_1000062_pt1 | contig 77006 bp, 66 predicted proteins | sample Sb_taG_12_FD_88963 | JGI IMG/M metagenome (GOLD analysis project Ga0116222, IMG submission 88963) | Peat soil microbial communities from Weissenstadt, Germany - Sb_50d_9_AC metaG | ecosystem: Environmental > Terrestrial > Soil > Wetlands > Peat | place: Germany: Weissenstadt | collected 2010-09-21
TCTACGCCGCATTGGACTGGCTGCTCGATCGCCAGGAGCGCATTGAGGATCGCCTCGCGCGCCGGCATCTAAAAGACGGTGAGCTGGTCCTCTACGACGTGTCCTCTTCGTATTTCGAGGGGCTCAAACACGTAGACACGAGCCCGACAGCACGCCCAGCGCAAAAACCCAAGCGCAGAGCCAAACCCCCCACCCCACCACAGGGAACTTCTTCCTAGGTCCCTGAACTCACGACGGGGGCTTCTCCCGGCGGTGATCCGGTAGCCGAGCCACTCGTGGTGGGGAAACGAACCGTAGAAGCCAGCGCTGTCCCGCTCCGCGAGTACGTCCAGACGCTTCGCTTCGGAGCGGGCGAGCGCCTCGCCCAGCAGCCGTCGACCGACGCCTCGGCGGCGCGCGCTCTCGACCACGAGCAGGAGGGCCAGGTAGGTCTGCATGGCACCGTCGGTCAGCGTCTGGGCGAACCCGATCACCGCGCCGTCGTCGCTGAGGCAACAAGTGTCAGGACGCCGGGAGCCGCCAGCGCGCGCCGCACGCGCTGTGGGTCCTCGACCAGAGTTCTCCAGCCCTCGCTCTCACAGAGGGCGAGGATCCCGTCGAGATGCTCGGGCGCGAAGTCGGCGAGCCTCACCAGGTGGCGTTATGCGCCGGCACCAGGCGTGACGCGGTAGGCGTCGAACACCGACTCGATGTTGCGCATGCGCGTGATTGCGCCCTTCAGCGAGTGTGTGTCAGCCACCTCGACCACGAACCGGTTCTTGACCATCGGCGGGGTCGACAGGCAACGTGCTTCGAGGATGTTTGCCCCCGACTCGGAGAACACGCGCGAAAGATCCTCCAGCAGGTGATGGCGATCCCACGCGTCGATCTGGATTTCCACGACGAACCCGGTCGTCGGCTGGTCGCCTTCCCAGGCGACGTTCGTGAAACGCTCGGGATCCTTGCGTAGCAATGCCGCGTTGGGGCAGTCATCGCGGTGGATCGTGATCCCCCGGCCGAGCGAGATATAGCCCACAATCTCATCCCCGGGGACCGGCCTGCAGCACTTGGCCAGGCGCAGCATCACATCCTCGACGCCCTCCACCTTGATTCCATACTGCTCGGAGGACTTCGTCGGGCGCCGGCGCGGACGCCCCACCCGCAGCAACTCCGAGGCACTCGCCTCGCCGTCGGCCGCCTCGCCCTGCTTGAGGCGCTGCATCACCTTTTTCACCACGACCTTGGGCGACACCTTGGCGGCGCCCAGGGCAATATAGAAGTCGTCCGCCTTGCGGTAGCCGACCTCCCGGATCACATCCGCCAGCAGCGCCGAACCGGTGATCTTCTGCGCGGGCAGACCCTGCTTGCGCAGGTGCTCCTGCAGCAAGTCGCGCCCAGTGTGCTCAGTGTCCTGGCGTGACTCCGCCTTGAACCACTGCTTGATCTTGTTGCGCGCGCGCGTGGTCTTGACCATCGCCAGCCAGTCGCGCGAAGGACCGCGCTCGCGCTTGGCGGTGAGGATTTCCACGATGTCTCCGCTGCGCAGCTCATAGTGCAGAGGCACAATCTTCCCGTTGACGCGCGCGCCCACGCAGCGGTGGCCGATCTCGGTGTGCACCTCATAGGCAAAGTCCAGCGGCGTGGCGCCCGCCGCCAGCGACTTGACCTCACCCTTGGGGGTGAACACGTACACCTCGTCCTCAAACAGATCGGTGCGCAGCGTCTCCATGAACTCTTGCGGGTCTGACAGCTCCTTCTGCCAGTCGAGCATCGAGCGCAGCCACTTGAGCTTCGAGTCCTCACCCGATCCGGAGGAGCCCTCCTGCTCGCCCTTGCCCGGGCTCGACCGCTGCTTGTACACCCAGTGGGCCGCCACCCCGAACTCCGCCATCTCATGCATCTCCTGCGTGCGGATCTGAATCTCCAGCGGCCGGCCCTCGGGCCCGATGATCGTCGTGTGCAGCGACTGGTACATGTTGAACTTGGGCATCGCGATGAAGTCCTTGAAGCGCCCGGGCAGTGGCTTCCACAGCGAGTGGATCACACCGACGGTCCCATAGCAGTCCTTCACCGAGTCGACGATCACGCGCATCGCTGTGAGGTCGTAGATCTCGTTGAACTCGCGGCCTTTCTTTGTCATCTTTGAGTAGATCGAATAGAAGTGCTTCGCGCGGCCCGCGATCTGCGCCTGGATTCCGAGCTCAGCAAGCTCGCGTTCCAGGTACTCGCCGGCCTCGGCCACATAGCCCTCGCGGTCCTCGCGCTGCTGGGCGACCAAGCTCTTGATCTCCTGGTACTTGCGTGGGTGCAGGGTGGCGAAGGCAAGGTCCTCCAGCTCCCACTTGAGCGCATGGATGCCCAGGCGGTGGGCGAGCGGCGCGTAGATCTCAAGCGTCTCCCGCGCCTTCTCCATCTGCTTCTGCTTCGACATAGCGTCGATCGTGCGCATGTTGTGCAGCCGGTCGGCGAGCTTGATCAAGATGACCCGCACGTCGGTGGCCATCGCCACCATCATCTTGCGGTAGTTCTCGGCCTGCGCCTCGTCGCGCGAGCGAAAGGTGATGCCGGTCAGCTTGGTCACGCCGTCGACGATCGTGGCAATCTCCTCGCCAAAGCGCGCGTGCACCTCCTCGATCGAGGCTGAGGTGTCCTCCACTGTGTCGTGCAACAGCGCCGCGCACAACGTCTCGGTGTCCAGGCGCATACCGGCACATATGCGGGCCACGCCGACCGGATGCACGATGAAGTCCTCGCCGGACTTGCGCCGCTGGGCTGCGTGGTGCTCGCAGGCGAACACGAATGCGTCCTGCACGCGGCCGCGGTCGATCTCGACAGCGGAGTCCGCCGCGTGCTCGGAGACGATCGCGAACAGGTCACCCAGCAGACGCCGCTCTGGCTCGTTGAGATCCAGGTTCGCCTGTGCCTTGCTGCCCCTGTGATTTTCGGCGCTGACGGCCGCGGCGGCGGGCCGTTGCATTTGCGTGCCCTCACCCGCGATCTCATCGGGCACCAAGCGCTCGGGGGCCTCGGTGACAGGCGCCGTTTTCGGATCCTTTGCGGTCGTCATGCTCATAGAGTAGGGGACCGTCTACCCGGATTGAAGCGCTTGTGCCCGCGCGAGCTTCCTCACGGAAGTGCGAACAGAGCGAGCTCTTCGTCCGGCTGTCCGCTCGAGGGTTCCCCGTCCGATGTCGCGGGCGTTTGCCTCAGCTCAACGATCGCCGCGCTCGTGCGAGCTCGCGCATGGCGGAGCACCAGACGGGGCTCGGTGATGCCTTTCCATTCATTCACCTCGAGCGCGAACGTGGCTTCGGCCGGGATGCCCTCAGCGACTGGTAACTGACTGCCACGTCCGAATGCGACCCCACGCGCACAAGCGCCGTGGGACTTGACGGTGAAGCGGACATGCTTGCCTTCGCCCATCGGCCGGGCGTCTGCGAACGTCGCGTCCGCGAGTAGCAGCGACACGCCGGGGTTGCCGTTACCGTATGGTGCCAGCATCCGCAGCTCCTCTGCGAGCTCCATCCCCAGTTCGTCACACCCCACAACGGCGTCCACCCGCTCGACCGGCGCGGCGTCTGCTCCAAGGACGCGCTCTGCGTGTGCGCAAAGAGCGGCGGCGAACTCCTCCACGCGCCCACGCTCGATCTCGAGGCCAGCAGCGGCACGATGGCCGCCATAGCGCAGCAGATGCCCCCCGCACGCGGTGAGTCCGGCAAGCAGGTCGAAACCCTCGATGCTGCGCCCCGACCCCTTTCCCACCTCCCCCTCCAACGCGATCAGCACGACCGGGCGGTGTTGATTCTCGGCCAAGCGCGAGGCGACGATGCCGATCACCCCGGGGTGCCAGCCCTCGCCTGCAAGCACGTAGGCGGCGCGCTCTCCGAGAGCCGCGATCTGTGCTTCGGCTTCGAACCGGATGCCCAGCTCGACCTTTCTGCGCTCGCGGTTGACACGGTCGAGCTCCTCGGCGATTTGCGCACCTCGTACGGGATCCTCGGTCAGGATCAGCTCCAGCCCCGCGTCGGCCCTATACAGGCGCCCCGCGGCGTTGATACGCGGCGCCAGCGCAAACCCCACCGAGCGCTCGTTCAGCTTGTCGGAGTCCACCCCCGCGACGGCCATCAACGCACGTAAGCCCGGCTTCGTCGTGCTCTGAAGCGCACACAGGCCGCGTCGGACAAGCGCGCGATTCTCGCCCAGCAGTGGCACGACATCGGCGATCGTCGCGAGCGCCACCAGATCGAGATCGTCATCCAGCTCGCTTGCATCGCGGCCCATGGCACGCCACAGCGCCTGCGCCAGCTTATGGGCAACCGCCGTAGCGCACAGATCCCGGCAGGGGTATCCGCAGATCGCCGGATGCACGATCGGCGCTTGTGGCAGCGCACCGTCGGCGCGCGGGGTGTGGTGATCGGTGACCACCACCTCCATGCCCAGCGCCCGCGCTGCCGCGACCTCCTCGACGGCGGTGATCGCGCAATCCACGGTCACCAGCAGCTGCGTGCCTCGTGCAGCGAGCCGCTCGACGGTCCTGATGTTCAGCCCGTACCCGTCGCTCGCGCGGTCGGGCAGGTAGGAGTCGACGCTCGCACCCAGCCGCCGCAGCGCTCGCAGGAGCACCGCGGTGGAGCACACCCCGTCAACGTCGTAGTCGCCGTGGATCGTGATCTGCCGACCGGCTCGCACGTGTCCGAGGATCGACGCGACCGCATCGCCCATCCCGGCGAATGCGCCAGACGGATGCTCCTCATTCCCGGCCAGAAACACGCGCGCGCGTTCCGGCTCGCCCAGCCCTCGGCGAACCAGCACCTGTGCGATCGGCCCGCTCACGCCCAGCTCGCGCTTCAAGCGCTCGACGTCGGCGTTCGGACACTCTGGGATCTCAAAATGGGGTGCCTGCATCCGGCCACCTTATGGCTCGGGTGAGACGGAACTTCTCAGCCGCGACGCTTGCCGGCGAGAGCTCGTTCGCGGCGGATGCCCTCGAGATACACCGCGGCGATGCCGAGCAGCGCCCCGGGAATCGCGTACAGCACGACCGCGATGTCGGTTGCCTTCTCCCCCGGGATTCTCAGCGCGGAAACCTTCACGCCGTAGATGATCAACCCCACGACGATCGCTCCCACGAGCGATCCCACGAACGCTCCGACGATCCCGCCCCAGAAGCGATCCGGCAGGAAGATCGTGAAGTGCCAGACCGCCAAGCCCATCATCACCCAGCCGAGCATGCCCATCAGCGCGACCTCCCGTGCCGTTTGTTGCGCGGTCGCCTGGTCTTCTGGCGCCGTTTCGGCTCGTCCTTCAGCACCAGGTCCTCGGGCGCGAGGTCCGCGGCCGGGTTGCGCTCAGCCACGGCGCTCGCCGTGCCCTCGACCTCGACGTCGAGGTCGCGTACCAGTTCCTGGAACTCTTCCCTCGAGATCTGATCGCCTGGCTCCTCCGCGGCGATCAGGCTTCCGCGCCTCGTGCGTTTGCGTCGCTGCTCGGGCTCCACATCCTGCGGCGCGCCGCCGTCGGTCATCGCGTAGGCGGGCACCGCGCCCAGTTCGCGCACGATCCGGGCGCGCCGGTTGCGATAGGACCCCTCGCGCTCCTTCCAGTGGGTCAGCACCGGCGAGGCGATGAAGATCGACGAATACGCACCTGAAGCGACGCCGATCATCAGCGCGAAGGCGAAGTCCTTGAGCGTTTCCCCGCCGAACAGCAGCAGCGCGGTCACGGGCAGCAGTGTGCAAAAGCTCGTCGCCAGCGATCTGGTCAGCACCTCGGACATCGAGCGGTTCACGATCTGTGAGAACGCGGCGCGCGGCATGCGCGGCACGTTCTCGCGCACGCGGTCGAACACGATGATCGTGTCGTACAACGAATACCCCAGGATCGTCAAGAGCGCCGCGACCGTCGCCGTTGTCACTTCGCGGCCCGTCAGCGAATAGACGCCGGCCGTGATCAGCAGGTCGTGCATCAGCGCGATCAGCACCGGGATCGCGTACTTCCACTCGAATCGCAGCGCTATGTAGATCGAGATAACAAGCAGCGACGCGATGATCGCGATCACCGCGCTGTTGGCGATCGTTTTGCCGAACGTCGGCCCGATCGAGGTCGAGGAGAAGTTCTTGTCACCGAACTTCGCGTCAAGGGCCGCTTCGACCTTCTTGAGCGCTTCGGGCCTCAACGTCTCTGTGGAGATCTGATAGCCGGTACCGCCGATGCTCTTATTCGTGAACTTCTGCACCTGCGCGTTTCCATAGCCGGCTGACTTCATCACTTCGGCCACCTTGCCCTCTGAGACGGGCTTGATGAACGCCGTCTGGATACGCGTCCCGGACTTGAAGTCGATGCCGAAATTCAGCCCCCGACCGCCGATAGCCAGGGCCCCGACGAGCAGGATCGTGCCCGACAGCGAGAAGAACCACTTCGAAGCGCCCATGAAGTCGAAGGTCCAGCCTTTTCGCTGCTGGTGTGCGCCGAGCGCCGCGCGGTGGGAAACCAGCCGTGAGCGCCCCATCGCGCCGAGCGCCGCCTGCGTGGCGAGCACCGCGGTGAACAACGACACCAGCGTGCCGATGCCGAGCGTGAACGCGAACCCCTTGACTTCTGCGGTGGCCAGCGCGAACAGGATGAACGCGGTCATGAACGTGACGACATTGGCGTCGACGATCGCGGCGAACCCGCGCCTGTAGCCCGTCGCTATCCCGGAGATGATCGAACGCCCGCCACGGATCTCCTCCTTGACACGCTCGAAGATCACGATGTTCGCGTCCGCCGCGATACCGATCGTGAGGATCAGCCCTGCGATTCCCGGCAGCGTCAGCGTAATCGGGATCAGTTTGATCAGCGCGAAGTAATAGATCCCATAGACGATCAAGCCACCGACGGCGATCGCGCCGAGCACGCGGTAGAACAGCAGCAAGAACAGGCATACCACCGCGAAGCCCGCGAGCATGGCGATCAGACCCTGGTTGAGGGCCGTTTTGCCCAGCGTCGCCGATACCTGCGAGCGGGAGATCAATGTCAGCTTGATCGGCAGCGCGCCGGACTGCAGCTCGCTGGCCAGGTTCTGCGCCGTGGTGATCGTGAACCCGCCGGAGATCTCCGAGCCAGTCGAGGCGTCGATCCCTTCCGGGTACTTCGTGTAGTCAATCGACGGTAACGTGATCAGCTGGCCGTCGAGCACGATGGCGAAGTGCTGTTGGGCCGCTTCCTTGCTCACCCCCGGCAGCTGTGCTTCCTGGCCACGGTGGGCGATTTCCTTGGTGATCCGTTCGAAGACGCTCTTGCCGTGAGAGGTGAAGCCGAACGTGACATTCGGCGCACCCGTGCCCCCGCCGCCTTCGTCGAAGCCCTGCTGCGGGTTCGTGATGTCCGCCCCAGTCAGCACCGGATTGTCGTTGAGCACGTACCATCTGTTGGGTGACTTGCTGCCGACCTTGCCCGCCGCGCTTTCTTCGGGTTGGGCCTGCACGACCACGGTCCCAGGGTTGACGAGCACCGCCTTCGGCTTGGATCCCGCCGGCGGTTTGTAGCCGTCGGCATAGAGGTTCTGCTCGGTTTCCTCCGGCGCGCAGGTGGCCTTGCCACTGCTGCACAGCATCGTTTCGTGCGCGGTGTCGAGCAGGTACCAGCTGCCATAGATGCAGCCGGCATTTGGGCCGGTGGTCGCTTTATTCGCTTGTGGCGTGCAGCCGGGTGCCCAGGTCGTGTCGTTCTTGCGCAGGACCGGCGCCAGTTTGGCGGCGCGCAAGACGGCCTTGTACTCGGGCAGCGTCGTGAGTTCCGACGGTCCAGCCACCTTGCCACTAGCGCCGATCACGTTCGGCTCCCAGTCATAGAAGTACAGCTGCGCGGTCTGGCCCACCTCGTCCTGCGCGCGCGAGGCGTTGCTCACGTTGGGCAGCGCCACGGTGATTTCATCCGCACCCGAGCGCTGGATTTCCGGCTGCGCCACCCCCAGCTGGTCGACGCGCTTGCGCATGATGGTGATCGCGCGTTCGAGCGATTCGGCGTCCACTTTCGCCTGAGCGGTCGGCTTGCCCTGATACACCAGCTCGACGCCGCCCTTCAGGTCGAGGCCCAGACGGGTCTTCTTGGCGGCGATGGTTACAACCGCCAACCCGATCAGGATGAGGACGACGAGCAGGACGAATGCGTTGCGACGGCGATCGGTCATGGCTGTGATTCCATAGCTCCGGCAGCCTACTTATCGGGGGTCAGCACGAGCAGCAACCCGCCGTCGTCGTCATAGGCCGGGAACATATCCGCCTTCGCGCTCGCCGCGACGTCGCGTTCGCCAGAGACCTCAACCGGCACCTCGAGGGCGCGCACGCCCCACTCCAGCACGGTCGCCACTGGATCGTCGCCGTTTGCGAACTTCAACCCGAGCACCTGCTCGACGCGCTGGCCGATCACGTCCTCCTCCTCGAGGCCCGTGAAAGCGAAGGAGTTCTTCCCGCACCCGATCACGCGGCCCTCACCGTCGCACACGAAGAAGGCCGCATCCGGCGCCGGATAGTAATCGTCGAGCAGTTCGAACAGAAACGCGAACCCGCACTTGACGCAGCCCTTGCGCTGGCGGGTGAAGCCGAGGTTTCGGTCGAGCTCTGAGGTGCGGTGCCCGCAGTTTGGGCAGATGAATGGATGGGTCATGAGCAAGTACAGACTACGCAAGCAAGGCGGTGAGGGTCCCCGGTGTTCAGCGCGGCACGAGCCGCCAGGGCGTCCGTCGGGGCTTCAGAACAGCGCGGGTCCGTTCGCCGCCGGGGAATCGAGTCCCAGATGGGCGAAGGCCGCCGGGGTAGCGGCGCGTCCTCGCGGAGTGCGTTTGATCAGCCCCTGCTGTAACAGGTAGGGCTCATAAACATCCTCGATCGTGTCCTGCTCCTCGCCGACGGCCACGGCGAGCGTCGAGAGGCCGACCGGCCCGCCGTCGAACTTGGCGCAGATCGTGCGCAGGATCTCCCGGTCCAGTCGGTCCAGGCCGCGCTCGTCCACCTCGAGCAGCTCGAGCGCCCCCTCTGCGGCACCTGCCGTAACGACCCCCTCCATCCGCACCTCCGCATAGTCGCGCACACGCTTGAGCAGGCGGTTGGCTACGCGCGGAGTCCCCCGACTCCGCGCCGCGATCGCGATCGCGCCGTCGTCCTCCAGGCCGATCTCGAGGATGCCAGCCGAGCGTCGCACGATCACCGCGAGCTCCTCCACCGAGTAAGGCTCGAGGCGCGCCTGGATGCCAAAGCGATCGCGCAACGGCGTCGTCAGCAACCCTGTGCGCGTGGTCGCCCCGACGAGCGTGAACGGGGGGAGCTCGAGCGTGACGACGCGGGCACCAGCACCCTGCCCAACCGTGATCGGCAGACGGTGATCCTCCATCGCCGGGTAGAACGTCTCCTCCAGGGTACGTGGCAGCCGGTGGATCTCATCCACAAAGAACACGCTGCGCGGCTCCAGGGCGGTCAGAAACGCAGCGATGTCTCCCTTGCGCTCGAGCGCTGGTCCGGCGGTCTGCACGAACGGCACTTCGAGCTCAGCCGCGACGATCTGCGCCAGCGAGGTCTTGCCGAGGCCCGGTGGCCCCGCCAGCAGCAGGTGGTCGAGCGCCTCCCCACGCGCACTTGCCGCCTCGATCGCCACGGTGAGCTGCTCGCGCAGCGTCTCCTGTCCGACGAAGTCCTCCAGCCGTCGCGGGCGCAGCGAGCGGTCGAGCTCGTCCTCCGGCACGAGGTAAGCGGTCTGGATGCGGGGCGCAGCGGTCTCGGTCATAGAATCACCCGGCTCGCGCTACGCGCAGAGCGTGCGCTATGAGCTCCTCGGCGCTGTCTCCTTCAGCGTCCCGCAAGAGCTCCTCGGCCTCGCCGGGCGCGTACCCCAGCTCGAGCAGCCCCTCGCGCGCAAGCGCGTGCGGCCCTGAGCCGCGGCGTGCCACGATCGGCGCGCCCGACGCCGTGTGTTCATCGCTCGTCACGACCACCTTCTCGCGCAGCTCGACGATGATCCGCTCGGCGGTCCGCTTGCCGATCCCCGGCACCGCCTGAAAACGGGGCGCATCGCCCGCCGCGAGCGCCGCGATCAGCTCGCGCGGCGAGCCACCGGAGAGCACCGCGAGCGCCACCTTCGGGCCAACCGCCTGGACCGACAGCAGCATCAGGAAGAGGTCGCGCTCCTGCTCAGAGTAAAAGCCATACAGCGAGAGCGCGTCGTCGCGCACGATCAGATGCGCGTGCAACGTGACCTGCTCGCCCACCGCGGGGACGTGACGCAGCGTCTCGGCGGACACCGCCGCGCGATAGCCGACGCTCCCGCACAGGATCACCACGTGATCGGTCCGGCGCACCGCGACCTCGCCCTGCAGCACCGCGATCATCCGCTGACCCCCGCAAGCGCCATCGACAGCGGAGCGCGGTTGGCGTGACACATCGCAACCGCCAGCGCATCGGCCGCGTGATCGGGCCGAGGCTCCTCCGCCAGGCCAAGCAGCGTCTGCACCATGCGGGCGACCTGATCCTTGCCCGCACGCCCGTTGCCGCAAACGGCGGCCTTGACCTGTTGGGGGGTGTAGCTCGTGCATTCAAGGCCGCGCTGCCCCGCCGCCAGCATCACTACGCCACGGGCGTGGCCGACCGCGAATGCCGTGCGCACGTTCTGGCCGAAGTACAGCTCCTCGAGCGCAACCGCGTCGGGCTCGTGCTCGCCCAGCAGCGCGTCCACCGCTCCGTGGATGTCAGCGAGGCGCCGCTCCTGCGCAACCCCGGCACGTGTCTCGATCACGCCCCCGTCGAGCGCCACGAGCCGCCCCTCCCTGCGTGCAACCACTCCGTAGCCCGTGTTGGCCAAGCCGGGATCTATGCCGAGGACGATCACGCTCTGTGATTCTGCGTTGAGGACCGGACGCCTGCGCGACCGATGGGCGATTACGCTGCGATTGCAATGTCTGAGGAGAGCATCGACTTCGCGGCCGAGGGCCTGCTCGACGGGCTGGAGGGTGAAGCCCGCGCCGAGCGCCTGGCCCTGCTGGAGCAGCTCGCCGCCGAAGGCGTGCCCCTCACCGAACTGCGCCGTACGACGGCATCCGGCACGATCATCTTCCTGCCCGCCGACCGCGTGATCGTGGGCGACGAGCGCTACACCGCGGCTGAGGTCTCGCGGATGAGCGGGGTCGAGGAGGACTTCCTCGTGAAGGCGCGCCAAGCGATGGGTCTGCCGGTCCCCGACCCGGGCGAGGCCTTCTACACCGAGGCAGAGGTCGAGTCGGCCAAGCGGACGCTGCTGGCGCGCGAGGCGGGGATCTCCGACGAGGAGATCCTCGAGCTGCTGCGCGTGCTCGGCCGCGGCCTCTCACAGGCGGCAGAGAGCCTGCGGCTGCTGCCACTGAAACTCGTGCTCGAGCCCGGGCTGAGCGAACGCGATCTCGCGGGGCGCTACGCACAGGCGGCCGCGGCGCTCTATCCGATGGTCGACCCGCTCATCAGCAACGTGCTGGCGCTGCACCTCAGGCACACCGCGCAGAGCGAGGTGATCAGCGCGCTGGAGCGCCGCGGCGGTCAGCTGCCCGGCTCGCGCGAAATCGCCGTGTGCTTTGCCGACCTCGTCGGCTTCACCCGCCTCGGCGAGGAGGTCGCGCCCGAGGAGCTGGGTCACCTCGCCGTGCGGCTCGAGGCGCTCGCCTCCGAGGTCGCCGCGCCACCGGTACGGCTCGTGAAGACGATCGGCGACGCGGCGATGCTCGCCTCGCCCGAGCCCGAGCCGCTGCTGGATGCGGCGCTGAGGCTGATCGATGCCGCGGACGCCGAGGGCGAGGACTTCCCGCAGCTGCGCGCCGGCGCGGCGCTCGGTCGCGCGCTGCCACGCGCCGGCGACTGGTTTGGACGGCCCGTGAACCTCGCCAGCCGCATCACTCAGATCGCTCGCCCTGGCAGCCTGCTGGCCGAGCGCGAGGTGCGCGAGACAGCGCGCGCGGCCTATCGCTGGTCCTATGCGGGCGAACGGCGCCTGCGCGGCATCCGCGAGCCGGTTCCTCTGTTCCGTGCACGGCCGCTCGCCGGCCCCGTCTCGGACTCGGTCTAGCTCCACATCCTCCAGGGCGCCTCGCCCGAGGCCCACAGGTCGTTCAGGGCGACCGCATCCTTGTATGTGTCCATGCACTCCCAGAACCCCTCGTGCCGATGGGCACGGAGCTCGTTCTCCGCGGCCAGCTGCTCGAGCGGAGCTCGCTCGAGCACGCTGTCGCGGTCGAGATAGGTAAGGGCGGCCGGTTGAAAACAGAAGAACCCACCGTTGATCCAGTGCTCCGATCGTGGCTTCTCGTAGAAGCCCAATACGCGCCCGTTCGTCCCATCGAGCTCAGTCACCCCGAATTGCAGCCTCGGACGCACGACCGTCATCGTCGCAAGCGCTCCGTGTCCTGCGTGGAAGTCCAGCAGAGCCTGCAGGTCTATGTCTGCGACGCCGTCGGCGTATGTTGCGCAGAACGCCTCACCGCCCAGCCGCGGTGCAAGCAGCCTGATCCTGCCGCCCGTGGGTGTCTCGAGGCCTGTGTCTACGCACTCGACGCTCACGCCCTGCGGCCATTTGTGCGCGGCGGCGAACCGCTCGATCAGCTCGCCCTTGTATCCGGTTGCGAGCAGAAACCGTTGGAAGCCCTGAACTGCATACAGCTGGATCACATGCCAGACGATCGGCAGCCCCCCGATCTCCACCAGCGGCTTCGGGAGCTCCTGTGTGTGCTCCTGCAGCCGCGTTCCCCGTCCGCCGCACAGGATCACGACCGGCGGCCTATCCGGCAACGCGTTCCAATACCTCTGCGGGCACATCGAAGTTGGCGTTCACCGCGTCCACGTCATCGAGCTCTTCCAGCGTGTCCACCAGCCCCATCAGCTTCCCCGCCTGCCCTTCATCGATCGGCACGAGGCTCGACGGTCTGTACGCCATCTCGGCGCTCTGGATCTCGACGCCGGCCTCCTCGAGGGCCTTGCGAACGACGGTGAAGTTCGCCGGCTCAGTGATCACCTCGAAGACGCCCTCGTCCGTTGAGATGTCCTCGGCGCCGGCCTCCACAGCGACCATCAGCTCATCTTCGGAGTAGTGCTCGGCGTCGATCACGATCGTGCCCTTCTTGTCGAACAGATAAGCCACCGAGCCCGGCTCGCCGAGGCTGCCGCCGTGCTTGGAGAACGCGTGCCTGACGTCCGCGCTCGTGCGGTTGCGGTTCTCGGTCAGCGCCTCGATCAGCACCGCAACGCCTCCAGGGCCATAGCCCTCATAGAGGACGCGCTCGATCGCGTCGGCCTCACCCCCAACGCCTGAGCCCTTGGCGATCGCGCGCTCGATGTTGTCCTTTGGCATCGAGGCTTCCTTGGCCTTGCGGATCGCCAGATCCAGCGCCGGGTTGCCATCGGGATCGCCGCCACCGTCGCGTGCCGCAACCGTGATTGCCCGCGTCAGCTTCGAGAACTGCGCGCCCCTGCGCGAGTCGACGATCGCCTTCTTGTGCTTGATGCTCGCCCACTTGGAATGTCCAGACATAGTCGAGAGTCTACGAATCCGGCGCCTGCCCGTCTCGCGCTCGCGCTCGTCCCGGCAGAGGATGGGTCGTCTCTCAGACACATAACATGGGCGACCGCATGCCCAGCATTCCCCCTCCTGAGATCTTCAAGGCCTACGACATCCGCGGCCTTTACGACGAGCAGATCGACGGCGACGTGGCCGAGCAAATCGGCCGTGCCTTTGCGCGGGTGCTCTCGGAGCTCTCCGGCAAGCCCGTCTCAGACCTGCGCGTCGGACTCGGCCGCGACATGCGCCTGACCGCTCCCGAGCTCGCCGCACGCTACTGCGAGGGCCTGCGGCGCGAGGGCGCGAACGTCATCGACGCCGGCCAGGTCGGGAGCGAGATGCTCTATTTCCTCGTTGGCTCGCGCGGCTTGGACGGGGGGCTGATGTGCACGGCCTCGCACAACCCCAAGGCCTACACCGGGGCCAAGCTCGTGCGCGAGGGAGCGATCGCGCTGTCGGGCGACTCGGGCATCCAGGACATCCGCCGCGCGATCGAAGCCGGGCTCGAGTCTGAGGATGCAAACTCGCCCCCGCGCGGAACCGCTGAGGAGGTCGATCTCTACGAGGAGTTCCAGCGGGCCGCACTCGCATTGATCGACCCGGATGCCGTCAAGCCTTTGAAGGTCGTGGTGGACGGCGGCAACGGCATGGCCGGACCGATGGTCGGCCCCCTGCTCCGACGTCTGGGGCTCGAACTGATCGAGACGTACTGGACGCCCGACGGCAACTTCCCCGACCACGAGCCCAACCCACTGCTTCCAGAGAACCGTCAGTTCATCATCGACAAGGTGCGCGAGACGGGCGCCGACCTGGGGATCGCCTGGGATGGTGACGCCGATCGCTGCTTCTTCATCGACGACACAGGTGAGTTCGTCGACGGCGACTTCCTCACCGCGATGCTCGCGGAGTCGTTGCTGAGCAAGAACCCGGATCCCGCCCACCCCGAAGCGATCCTGTATGACGTGCGGGCCTCCTGGGCGGTGCCCGACACCGTCAAGCGCGCCGGCGGCACCCCGTACATCAACCGCGTCGGGCACGCCTTCTTCAAGACGCGCATGCGCGAGGAGGGCTCGCTGTTCGGCGGCGAGGTGTCAGGGCACTATTACTTTCGCGACTTCTACTGCGCGGACTCCGGCACGCTCCCCGCGCTCTTGATCCTCGAGCTGCTCTCGACACAGGGCAAGCGCATGTCCGAGCTGCTCGCCCCCTACCACGAGCGCTACTTCATCTCCGGCGAGGTCAACTCCGAGGTCTCAGAGCCCGAGGCCAAGATGGAGGAGCTCGCGGCGCGCTTCTCCGATGCCCGCCAGGACCGTCTCGACGGCATTTCGATCGACTACCCCGACTGGCACTTCAACGTGCGTCCCTCCAACACCGAGCCGCTGTTGCGCCTCTGCCTGGAGTCTTTGGTCTCCTCCGAGGACATGGTCCGCCGCCGCGACGAAGTCCTCGCGCTGATCCGCTCGTGAACGGCGACCCCCAAGCGGAGGAGGCTGAGGAGCGAACGCGAACGGACGCCCGGGACGGCGACGGCGTGGATGGAACACGCACGGAGACCCAGCAAGAGGAGGCGGCCCTGGCGCTCGCCGCCGAGGCTGGCATCCATCGCCTGGCGATCCCCACCCCGTTCATGGTCGGCCGTGTCAACGCCTACCTGATCGAGGACTCCCCGCTCACCCTCGTCGACTCTGGCCCGAACTCCGCCAAGGCGCTAGACGAGCTCGAGCAGGCCCTGGCCGCGCGCGGCCACGCGATCGAGGACATTGAGCTGCTGGTGATCACCCACCAGCACATCGACCACTTCGGGCTCGCTTCGATCCTCGCGCGGCGCTCGGGCGCGGAGGTCGCGGCGCTCGATCGCCTCGCCCCGTTTTTAGCGCGCTTCGGCGAGGAGGCCGAGCACGACGACCGCTTCGCCGAGCGCACGATGCTGCGCCACGGCATACCGCCCGACATCGTCACCGCGCTGCGCGCGGTCTCCGCGAGCTTCCGCGCCTGGGGCTCCGCCGTGGAGGTGACCCGACCGCTCGCAGACGGCGCCGCCCTCGAGTTTCGCGACCGCACCCTGCGCGTCCTTCACCGTCCCGGCCACAGCCCATCCGACACGGTCTTCTTCGACGAGTCCCGCTCGATCCTACTCGCCGCCGACCACCTGATCGGACACATCTCCTCCAACCCACTGCTCGCGCGACCGCTCGACGCCGAGGGTGACTACACCGATCCTCGCCCGCAAGCGCTCGTCACCTACATCGCCTCGCTGGAGAAGACTCGCGCGATGGAGCTCGCGCTCGTCCTACCTGGACATGGAAAGCCGATCTCAGAGCACGCCGCGTTGATCGACGAGCGTTTTCGCCTGCACCGCCGGCGCGCGGAGAAGATCCACCGGCTGATCGTCGCCCAGCCGCGCACCGCGCACGAGATCGCCCAAGAGCTGTGGGGAAACGTAGCGGTGACCCAGGCCTATCTCACGCTCTCGGAGGTGCTGGGGCACGTCGACCTGCTCCTGCGCGATGAGCGCGTGGTAGAAGACGAGGCGGACGGCGTGATTCGCTTCCGGGCGCTCTAGCGTCGCTCGATCTCGCCGAGGTGAGCCACGTTGGCGAGATCCTCGGCCTCGGAGCTGGGCGTGGCGGCGAACCAGGCGTCGAGGATCTCCGACAGCTCTGCCTCGGAGGTCGCGCGTAGGCTGAGCACGAGAACGTTGGCGTCGTTCCACCGGCGAGCCCCGGCGGCCGTAGTGGCATCCGCGCAGAGCGCAGCGCGCACGCCCGCCACCTTGTTCGCAGCGATCGAGGCACCCGTGCCGGTCCAACAGCACACGATTCCCTGCTCGGCGCGCCCTTCGGCGACATCGCGCGCCGCCGCCTCTGACGCCCACGCCCAGTCGCCGCGCTGGCCCACAGCGAAGACCCCGTGGCAATGCAGCTCGTGTTGGCGACGGCGCAGCTCGTCCGCCAGCGCTCCCGCGACGCCCGTCAACTCATCGGCGGCGATCGAGATGCGCATGACGACGAGTATCGCGGATGTCGCTCGAGGCGATCAGGAGCCCATGTGCTCAGCGAATACCCGCAAGCCGCCGCTCCAGCCAGCGGGCGAGCCGACCGCGTCGCGGGCACTCGCTGCCATCGACCCCGCGGTCATAGGCATGGCCACCCTGGAATGGCTCGAACACCATCTCCGCAACCTGCTAGAGCACCGACTCCAGGAACAGCCGGTGCAGGCGGTCATCGTCGCTGAGCTCGGTGTGGAAGGAGACCGCGAGCATCTTTCCCTGGCTCGCCGCCACGGGATGACCTTCGATCTCGCCCAGAACCTCGACGTCCGCGCCGTGCTCCGCGATCCATGGCGCGCGAATGAAGATTCCCCGGACCGGACCGCCGGCGATTCCTCGTACCTCAATATCGGCCTCGAAGCTGTGAATCTGACGGCCGAACGCGTTGCGATCGGCGCGGATGTCCATCACGCCGAGGTGATCGCGGTCGAGCATGATCAGCCCAGCGCACGATCCCAGGACGGGGACACCCTCTTTTACGAGGTTCCGCAGCGGCTCGGCCAGCCCCTCGCGCTCGATGCCCAGGGTCATCGTCGTCGACTCCCCCCCGGGGATCACCAGCCCATCCAGGTCCTCGAGGTCGGCCGGCACGCGCACCTCGCGGACACGCGGGGGGGTGGACAGGTGGGTGGGACCCAATTTTTCCAACATCCGCTCGTGCGCCTCAAACCCACCTTGCAGCGCGAGCACGCCGATTAGCGGGGTCTCCGCCATCGCCTGAGACGCGCTACCAGCCGCGTTGCGCCAAGAGCTGCTCGTCGCCCAACTTTGAGCTCTCCAGGCTGACCATAGCCGGGCCGAGGCCCCGGGACGCCTGCGCTACGCGCTCGGGGTCCTCCCAGTGTGTGGTCGCCTCGACGATCGCGCGGGCGCGCGCGGGCGGGTCATCGGACTTGAAGATGCCCGAGCCGACGAATACCCCCTCCGCCCCCAGCGCCATCATCAGCGCCGCGTCAGCGGGCGTGGCGATGCCGCCGGCGCAGAACAGCACGACCGGCAGGCGTCCGTCGGCCGCGACTTGACGCACCAGCTCCAAGGACGCGCCCACCTCCTTCGCGGCGCTCGCCAGCTCGTCCTGACCGAGCATCGACAGGCGACGGATCTCGCCGGTGATCGCGCGCATATGCCGCACGGCCTCGACGATGTCGCCCGTGCCCGCCTCGCCCTTGGAGCGAATCATCGCGGCGCCCTCGCCGATCCTTCTAAGCGCCTCGCCGAGGTTGGTCGCGCCGCAGACAAACGGGACGTCGAACGCCCACTTGTCGATGTGGTTGCTCTCATCCGCCGGCGTCAGCACCTCGGACTCGTCGACATAGTCGACCTCGAGCGCCTGCAGAACCTGAGCCTCCACGAAGTGCCCGATGCGCACCTTTGCCATCACGGGGATCGACACCGCCGCCTGGATGCCTGAGATCATCTCCGGGTCGGACATGCGCGCCACCCCTCCGTCGCGCCGAATGTCCGCCGGCACGCGCTCGAGCGCCATCACCGCGGTCGCCCCCGCTTCCTCGGCCACCGTCGCCTGCTCGGGGGTCACCACGTCCATGATCACCCCGCCCTTGAGCATCTCCGCCAGCCCGGTCTTGACCCGCAATGTCGCCTCGTCACGCATCTATTCGCAGTCTATCCGGGTCTATCGCCTTGTTCCTGGCGGTCCTTGCACCGCTAGGCCGGAGCGCGCATGCGCCAAACGGCGGGGCAGCACATGTGCTGCCCCGAAGCTGGGTCACATGCTGGCCGATCTTCATCGTCGATCGATCAGCTGGCGGGAACGACTACTTCAGCCGGAAGGCCTTGATGCGATCGTCGTATTGCGCCGAATCCTGCGCGTAGACGCCGTAGGCGAGGGCCTGGATGAGGCCCAACAGAGCCGTGTGGGAGCGCACGTAGGCGGGCGAGTTGGAGGAGTAGTAGAGCTTGATCTGGGCGAGCTTCGCGACCTCAGAAAGGGTCGCGTCAGTGACGGCAGCCGTGCGCGCCTTGCGATGGCGCGCGAGCTTCATCGCGCGCACCACCAGTGGGTGAGGGCGACCGGCTGAGAGGCCGATTACGAGCGTGCCTTCGTCGATCCGCCCCAGCCGGCTGAGCGCCTCTTGAGAAGGACTTGCGACGACGTCGACGCGCAGGTCGAGCAGCATCAGTAGGTGGCGCAGGTAGCTGGCGAAGAACGCCATCTGGTCGGTGCCCGCCACGAGCACCTTCTCGGCGCTCACGATCGCCTCGATCAGGGCTTCGACCGAGCTGCGGGAAACCTTGCGGGCAGTCTCCTCGACGTTGAGATGGTCGGCGGTCAGCGCCGTCTCGAACTCGTTCTGGTCGAGCGAGAACAGCGGCGTGGAGACGCCTGCGACGCTGGCCGTGACCCCGTTCACCGCAGGCTTTGCGTGAATACGGCGGTATTCCTCGCGCGCGGCCGCCTGCAGCTCGGGGAAGCCCTCGAAGCCAAGCGCCTGCGAAAAGCGCACCACCGTCGAGCTGGAGGTGTTCGCGTGGCGGGCCAGCTCCTCCGCTGTCTGAAAGGCGGCCTCGTCGAGGTGGTCGACAATGTACTGCGCCACGTCCTTCTGCGAACGCGAGCACTCCTCGAAGCGCGCCTGAATGTACTTGGACAGGCTCTGGTGCTCGCTCGAGACAGTCGGCTTTGCCGGCGGCGGCCCCGATATACGAGCGGTCGTCCGTGGGCGGCGCGTCCGTGGACGCTCGGTGGTGGAGGTGGCGACACGCTTCATCGGCGCTTCTGTTCGACGTCCCCGCCTCGCACTCCTGCCCAAGTCGTGGGTTGGAATGATCCGGCTGAACACCACGACCGCACACAGGCACATAATGAAAGACGAAATGCATCGCAATCTCGGCGGGGAGGCTCACTCAGGGGGATTCGAGTCGTGAGAATCGCGATCGTCGGCGCGGGTGTCTCCGGACTCGTCGCCGCCCACCTGCTCCAGCATGAGCACGAGATCGTCGTGTACGAGGAGAACGGATACGCGGGCGGACATACGAACACGATCCGGGTGGACACCACCCATGAGACGCACCACGTGGACACCGGCTTCATCGTGATGAACGACCGCAACTACCCCAACTTCTCGCGGCTGCTCTCCCAGCTCGGGGTGGAAACCCAAGCGACGAACATGAGCTTCTCAGTCAAGGGCGAGGAGGAGGACTTCGAGTACTCCGGCACGCCGTGGGGGCTGTTCTGCCAGCCGCGCAATCTGCTCAGCCCGCGCTTCCAGCGGATGATCGCCGATCTACTGCGCTTCAATCGCGAGCTGCGCCGGCTGCTGGCGCACGAGGAGACGGGCGAGACGCTCGGCGACTTCCTCTCCCGGCACGTGTTCTCGCGCATGTTTACGGAGCGACTGATCGTCCCGCAGGTATCAGCCGTGTGGTCGGCCGAGCAGCGACAGATGCTCTCGATGCCGGCGCGCTTCATCGCGGAGTTCTTCTCAAACCACGGGATGCTCGGCTTCAGCGATCGCCCGCGCTGGTCGACCGTGACAGGCGGCTCGGCACGCTATGTGGAGGCGCTCACGCGGCCGTTCTCAGAGCGCATCCGGCTCGACACCCCGGTGCGCTCGATCGCGCGACACTCAGAGCACGTCGAGGTCGCCGCCGCGGGAGCGGAGCCCGAGCGCTACGACCACGTGATTCTTGCCACCCACTCCAATCAGGCGCTCAGGCTGTTGAGCGACCCGTCTGAGCGCGAGCATCGGCTGCTGGGCGCGATCCCCTACCAGCCGAACGAGGCGGTGCTGCATACAGACAGCGCCCTGCTGCCGCGCCGGCGCGGCGCGCGGGCCGCGTGGAACTTCCATCTCCTGCGCGAGCCGAAGCCGCAGAGAACCGTCACCTTTTACATGAACCACCTGCAGCGGCTCACCGCCGACCGCGACTTCTGTGTCACGCTGAACCGCACGGAGGCGATCGACCCGGCGAAGATCATCCGCACGATCTCCTACTCACACCCCGTCTATACGCCAGGCGGCATCGTCGCACAGTCCCAGCACGCGGCAATCAGCGGGCTGGCCGGACGCACGCACTACTGTGGCGCCTACTGGGGTTGGGGCTTTCACGAGGACGGCGTGGTCAGCGCTCTGCGCGCGTGCGCTCCGTTCGGGGTGAAGCTGTGAAGGCCACCGACCGCCGGGCGGATCGGGACGCGGTGCGCGACCCCTCGCGAAGATTCGCCTCGTGTCTCTACGAGGGCTCGGTGCGTCACCGGCGGACGGGGGCGGTGCGCGACGAGTTTCGCTATCCGCTGTTCATGGCCTACCTCGACCTCGATGAGCTGCCAGATCTTTTCGACGGGCGCTGGCTGTGGTCGGCGCGCGGGCCGGCGCTTGCCTGGTTTCGTCGCTCGGACTTTCTTGGTGATCCCGACGTGCCTCTGGGCGACGCTGTACGCGAGCTGGTGAGAGAGCGCAGGGGCGCGCGACCCGATGGACCGATCCGGCTGCTCACGCACCTGCGCTGCTTCGGCCACTGCTTCAACCCCGTGAGCTTCTACTACTGCTTCGACGCCGCCGGCGAGCACGTCGTCGCGGTGGTGGCGCACGTGACGAACACCCCTTGGGGCGAGCGCCACGCCTACGTGATGGAAGTCTCCGAAGCGGCCGACCGAGGAACGGTGACGGTGATGCGCGAGCGGTTGGAGAAGCGATTACACGTCTCGCCCCTGATGGGCATGGACCATACCTACGACTGGCGGCTGACCGAGCCGGCGGAGCAGCTGCTCGTGCACATCGAGTCCCAGCGCGCGAACGGCGAGCGCGCCTTCGACGCCACCTTGTCGCTGCGCCGCCGTGAGATCACCCCGCGCGCGCTGCGGCGCGCGCTCGCCCGCTATCCGCTGCTCACGGTACGGATTGTGACGCGCATCTATACGCATGCCCTGCACTTGAAGCTCAGGGGCGCCACCTACTTTCCCCATCCCAGGCGCAAGGGAGCAGTGTCGACATGAGCATCCGAGACCGTCTCGCGCGACGGATCGTGCTGGGACTATTGCGGCGCACGCACGGCGGTGCACTGGAGATCGTCGAGGACGGCGGCACGCGCTTGAAGTTCGGCGAGCTCGTGCCCGAGCGCCCGGTGCGGGCGGTCCTGCACGTCCACTCCCCGAGCTTCTACAGCTCGCTGCTGCACGGCAGCGTGGGCCTGTGCGAGTCCTACATGGCGGGGCTGTGGGACTGCGACGACCTGGTCGCGCTGACCCGCTTCGCTGCATTGAACGTGCGCGCGCTCGATGATCTGCGGCGCGTGCTCGCGCCCGTGCTGATCCCGTTCCAGCGCTGGGTGAGGTGGCTGGCGCGCAACACCCCTGGGCGCTCGCGCCGGCAGATCGCGGCCCACTACGACCTTGGCAACGAGCTGTTCTCGCTGTTCCTCGACCCGACGATGATGTATTCCTGCGCGGTCTTCGACTCGCCGGCGGCGACGCTCGAGGAGGCGTCGCTGGCGAAGCTCGAGCGGGCGTGCACAAAGCTCGCCCTGCGACCCGAGGACCACGTCCTCGAGATCGGCACGGGCTGGGGCGGATTCGCGGTTTACGCCGCCGGACGCTACGGGTGCCGGGTGACGACCACGACTATCTCGCGCGAACAGCACGACTACGCTCATGAGCGGGTGCGCGAAGCGGGCCTCGAGGACCGAGTCACCGTGCTGCTCGAGGACTACCGAGCTCTCGAGGGCAGCTACGACAAGCTCGTCTCGATTGAGATGATCGAGGCCGTCGGCTGGCAGTATTTCCCCACGTTCTTCCGCCGCTGCTCAGAGCTTCTGCGCGAGGATGGCGCGATGCTGTTACAGGCGATCGTGATCGACGACCGCGCCTATGAGGTGGAGAAGGCCGGAAAGAGCTTCATCAACACATACATCTTTCCCGGTGGCTGCCTGCCTTCGCTCGAGGTCATCTCGCGTTCGGTCGCGCGCGTCACGGACTTCCGCCAGGTGCACCTGGAGGACATCACAGCCCACTACGCGACCACCCTCACGCACTGGCGCGAGCGCTTCCTCGCCGCCTCCGACCGTGTTTGTGAGCTGGGCTACGACAAGCGCTTTCGCCGGCTGTGGGAGCTGTACCTGAGTTACTGCGAGGGCGGCTTTCGCGAGCGGCGTATTCAGGACGTGCAGCTGCTGCTCGCCAAGCCTCGCTTCCGCTGAGAGGTAGGGTCCCTCGCTGCATGAAGCGCACCCTTTACGAAGATATGCACGAAGATTTCCGCGCGAGCTTTCGCACGTTCCTCGAGCGCGAGGTGCTCGGCGAGCAGGGCCGCTATGGCGAGTGGGAGCGCGCCGGGATCGTGCCGCGCGAGGTGTTCGCCCTCGCCGGGAGCGGCGGCTTCCTCGGCATGGCCGTGCCCGAGCGCTACGGCGGCGCCGGCGCGGAGGATTTCCGCCTGAACCTCGTGATCGGTGAGGAGACCCAGCGCAAGGGCGTCGGCGGCTTCGGGCTGGGGATCACGCTGCACAACGACATCTGCCTGCCCTACTTCCTGAGCTACTGCACCGAGTCCCAGCGCGAGCGCTGGCTCCCGGGCATCGCCTCCGGCGAGCTGATCACCGCGCTGGCGATGACCGAGCCCGGGATGGGATCGGACCTCGCGGCAATGTCCACGCGCGCGCGGCGCGAGGGCGATCACTATGTCGTCGACGGTACGAAGACCTTCATCACGAACGGGATCAACGCCGACCTCGTGATCGTCGCCGTCAAGACCGGGGCGGGCGGGCATCAGAACCGCCACCGCGGCATCAGCCTGCTCGTCGTCGAGCGCGGCACCGAGGGCTTCGAGCGCGGGCGCAACTTCGAGAAGATCGGCCAGCACTCCCAGGACACCGCCGAGCTGTCGTTCACCGAGGCCCACGTCCCGGTCGAGAACCTGCTCGGCGAGGAGGGCGAGGGGTTTCGCTACCTCGTCTCCAACCTCCCCCAGGAGCGCCTCTCGATCGCGGCCTCTGCCGTCGCGGCGGCAGAGGCGGCACTGGGCTGGACGCTCGACTACGTGCGCGAGCGCAAGGCCTTCGGTCAGCCGATCGGCTCGTTTCAGAGCTCGCGCTTCACGCTCGCCGAGGTGAGCACCGAAACCGAGATCGCGCGCACATACATCGACCGCTGCACACGGGCTCTGAACGAGGGTGATCTGACTCCAGAGGACGCGGCGATGGCAAAGTGGTGGTGCACCGACCTGCAGGGCCGCATCGTCGATCGCTGCCTGCAGCTGCACGGCGGCTACGGCTACATGCTTGAGTATCCGATCGCGCGCGCCTACGCGGACGCGCGGGTGACGCGCATATACGGGGGAGCCAACGAGATCATGAAGGAGATCATTGGTCGCTCTATGGGGCTGTAAACCTCTCCGCCAGCTCGACGAAGTAGTCGAGTGAGCGCGCGTTGGCCAGGGAATCGATGCTCGCGGCCTGCTCGGGCGGGGCGCCCATCAGGATCTTCTTCACCGGCACCTCGAGCACCTTGCCGGAGAGCGTGCGCGGCACCTCCTCGATCGCAAGGATCTCGTTCGGCACATGGCGTGGCGAGCAGTCCTCGCGGATTCGCCGCTTGATCGTCTTCTGCAGATCCTCATCCAGTGCGGTTCCCTCGCGTAGAACGACGAACAGTCCCATCCATAATTCCTTCCCGCCCGCGGCATCGGTCATACCACGGGGAACGTCGACGACGAGCGCATCCAATACCTCCGGGACGGTTGCGACGGCACGGTAGATCTCGCTCGTGCCCATGCGCACGCCCTGACGATTGATCGTCGAGTCCGAGCGGCCGTAGATCACCGCGCCGCCGCGGGGCGTGATCCGGATCCAGTCGCCGTGGCGCCAGACGCCGGGGTACATCGCGAAGTAGCTCTCGCGCAGGCGCTCGCCATCGGGGTCGTTCCAGAAGAACAGAGGCATCGAGGGCATCGGCTGGGTGATCACCAGCTCTCCGACTTCATCGGTGAGGTTGTTGCCCTGCTCGTCCCAGGCCTCCACGGCGCAGCCGAGCGCGCGGCATTGCAGTTCGCCTTCGTAGACGGGCAGCAGAGGACATCCGGCCACAAAGGCGGTGCAGACGTCGGTGCCGCCGCTCGTGGAGAACAGCCAGACATCCGACTTGACGTGCTCGTAGACCCATTTGAAGCTCTCCGGCGCCAGTGGCGAACCGGTCGAGCCGATCGCGCGCAGCGCGCTCAGGTCGTGGTCGCGGCCCGGCTCGATTCCCGCCTTCTCCGAGCTCGCGAGCAGACCGGCGCTGACGCCCATGCAGGTCATCCCGGTGCGCTCGGCGAGGTCCCACAGCATCCCCAGGTTGGGGTGCCCAGGGCTGCCGTCATAGAGCACGATCGCGGCGTCCGAGAGCAGGCAACCGACGAGGAAGTTCCACATCATCCAGCCGGTCGTCGTGAACCAGAACATGCGGTCCCCGCGGCGCAGGTCGAGGTGCAGGCGCTTCTTCAGCTGCTCCAGCAGGATCCCGCCATGGCCGTGCACGATCGCCTTTGGCAGGCCGGTCGTGCCGGAGGAGTAGAGCACCCACAGGGGATGGTCGAAGGGAACCTGCTCGAAGCTCAGCTCGGTTTGGAGGGTGGGCGGGTCCAGATCTAACAGCTGCGTCCAGGTGAGCCCCCCAGCCTCCTCACCCCAGCGTGCGTCCGCATCGAGGCAGGGCAGCAAGACGACGTGCTCGAGCGAGGGCAGCTCCGCGACGATACCCGCCACGACTGCCTGGCGGTCGAAGTCCTTGCCGCCGTGTCGATAGCCGTCGACCGCGAGCAGCACCTTCGGCTCGATCTGGGCGAAGCGGTCGATCACGCTGCGCGCCCCGAACTCGGGCGCCGCGCTCGACCAGATCGCGCCGATGCTCGCCACCGCAAGGAAGGCAATCAGCGTCTCGGGGATGTTGGGCATATAGGCCACCACACGATCGCCACGGCGCACGCCGAGGACGCGCAACCCGCCCGCCGCGGCCGCTACCTGTGCGGAGAGCTCTCCCCAGGTGAGCGTGTCCAGCTCGCGCAGCTCAGAGGCGTGCAGCACGGCCACCTCCCCGGGATCACGGTCTCTCAGCAACAGGTTCTCGGCGTAATTGAGCTCGGCTCCGGCAAACCAGCGCGCGCCGGGCATCTTACGCGAGTCGAGCACCCGCTCATACGGCCGCGACGCGCGCACGCCGCAGAACTCCCAGATGCCCGCCCAGAACTCCTCAACCTCCTCCACTGAGGAACGCCACAGTTCGGCGTAGTCGGCGAACGGGTGCCCGCGGCGCTCGCCTGCCCAGCGCATGAAGCGCGTCATCTCGGCGCGCTCACACCACTCGCTCGTCGGCGTCCACAGCGGTGTCCGAGCAGCTTCGGCCGACATCGCAGCCATTATGCTCGCTCGTCGTGGAAGCCTCCTCACTGCGCGGCGAGTTCCCCGTCCTCGAGCGACTCGCGTATCTCAACGCGGGCACCGACGGGCCACTGCCGGCCCGAGCCGTGCGCGCCGGCGTGGAGGAGCTGGAGCGCGAGGCACGCGAGGGACGCGCCCAGGCTCATTTTGAGCGCCGCACGGAGCTCAACGGCGCGCTGCGCGCTGCCTATGCCACGACGCTGGGATGCGACACCGCGGATCTAGCGCTGACGACGTGCACGAGCGAGGGAATCGCACAGACGATCGGCGGCTTGGAGCTCGCTCAGGGAGATGAGATCGTGACCAGCGACGAGGAGCACCCCGGGCTCCTGGGCGCCCTGTCGGCCGCACGCCAGCTGCGCGGCGTCGAGGTTCGCGAAGTCCCGCTGGGCGAGGTGGCGAGCGAGGTCGGCCCACGCACGCGCCTCGTCGCCTGCTCACATGTGGGCTGGATGAGCGGGAGCCTCGCGCCCGCGGAGCTTGCGGACGTGGACGTGCCGGTGCTGCTCGACGGCGCCCAGGGCGTGGGCGCGATCGCGGTGGACGTGCGCGCGCTCGGCTGCGATTTCTATGCGGGCGCGGGCCAGAAGTGGATGTGCGGACCCGACGGCACGGGGATGCTGTACGTCAGTCCCGGCCTGCGCGAGCGTCTGGACGTGGCAAGACGAGGCTATCCCAACCTGGCCGACCCAAACGCGGGGCTCGAGGCTCAGCTGCACGAGGACGCGCGCCGCTTCGATTCGATGTCGCTGAGTGCCGAGACGGTGGCTTGCGCGCTGGCGGCGGTCGGGGTGCTTGAGCAGGCCGGCTGGAACGCGGTGCACGAGCGCGCGCGTTCGCTCGCCACACACCTGGCCGAGCTGCTTTCAGAGCACGGTCGCGACGTGGCGCCGCGCGGGGACACGACGCTGGTGTCGTTCGCAAGCCCCGACCCGGAGGGCGAGCGAGCTCGGCTGACGGAACGGGGAGTAATCCTGCGCAACATTCCCGGCCGGCCCTGGCTGCGAGCGTCTGTCGGGGCGTGGAACGACGAGGACGACCTACAGAGGATGCTCGCGGCACTGCGCGAATGAGCACCCCGTGCTTTGGGTAAGTAAGAAGACCGGCTCACTGGTCGGTGTCGTGGCCGCGATGGCGCTCAGCGTCCTCATCGCCGGCTGGGCGCTGCGCCTCTCGCAGGCGAACCTGTCGCTGCCGTGGAGCTACGCCGGCGAGGGCGACACAAAGTTCTACCTGCTGCTGATCAAGGGCATCCTGGACCACGGCTGGTTCCAGAGCAATTCGAGCCTGGGCGCTCCGTTTGGGTTGCGGCTGTACGACTTCCCCCAGGGCGCCGACAACCTCAACCTGCTGATGATCAAGGCGCTGGGACTGCTCTCGTCCAACCCGGCGTGGATCTTGAACGTGTTCTTCCTGCTCACGTTCCCGCTCACCGCCGCGAGCGCGTATCTGGCGCTGCGGGCACTTGGGGCTTCGACGAGCGCGGCGGTCATCAGCGCGGTGATCTTCGCGCTCTTGCCTTACCACTTCTACCGGGGCGAGTCCCAGGTGCTGCTGTCGGCCTACTACTCGGTCCCGTTGGGCGCGCTGCTGTTTCTTGGGCTGTGGGAGGAACCGGGGCTGTTCGCGCGCCGGTCCGGCCCCGGCCAGTCGGAGATCGACCGAGCCGAGATCCTCAAGCGCGCGCTCGGCTGGCTTTCGCGCCGGACGCTCGGGACGGTGGCGTTGTGCGTGGTGATCGGATCAGCCGGCCTCTACTACGCGGTATTCGCGCTCGTGCTGCTGCTCAGTGGCAGCCTCGTGGCCCTCGTCGCACGGCGCGGACGGCGCGCGGTTGCCTCGGGGCTGCTCGCCTCATTGCTGATCGCCGCAATGCTGGCGATCAACCTCGCCCCCACTCTGAGCTACCGGGCCGCGCATGGCAAGAACACAAGCATCGCACGAACGCCACTGCAGAGCGATCAGTTCGGGCTGCGACTCAGCGACCTCCTGCTCCCCGTGCAGGAAGACCGCCTCCCATTCTCATCGGACGTCAACCAACGCTACACCGAAGCGACCTCGACGGGGTACTGCGAGGCGTGCTTCGAGAACCTCGGCGCCGTCGGCAGCGTCGGGTTCCTGTCGCTGTGCCTGCTGGCGCTCGTCTCGATCGTGGGCGTGGCGGGCGCGTTTGCCGTGCGCGCGGTCTACCGCGCGGCCGCGCTGGGGGTTGCGCTGTCGTTCGCGATCGCCACGATCGGCGGCGTCTCGAGCCTGATCGCGTTCTTCCTGACCAGCGACATCCGTGGTTGGAATCGCATCTCGCTGTTCATCGCCTTCTTCTCGTTGCTCGCGATCGCCCTGCTGCTGGACGCGGCCGTGCGCCGGCTGGCAGGAGACAGTCAAAGGCGCCGTGGCCGGACTCTGGCCGGCGTCCTCTTGGCGGGCACGCTGATGCTCGGCGCGCTCGATGAGACCTCTTCGTACTTCGTGCCCGTCTACAGCAAGGACGCGCGCGAGTGGACGAGCGACGCCACGTTCGTGAAGGAGATCGAGGCGCGCATGCCGTCCGGCGCCGCCATTTTCCAACTGCCCTATGTCCCGTTCCCGGAGGGCTACGGGTCGATCTCGACAAGCGTCTCGGCGCCCAACACGACGTTCGACACCACATACGAGCTGGCGCGCGGGTACATCCATTCCAAGGGTCTGCGCTGGAGCTTTGGCGCGATGAAGGGCAGGGCGGCCGACTGGCAGGGACAGCTCGCATCAAAGCCTTTGTACCTGTCCCTCGCCGCCGCCGTGGCCGACGGCTTCCAGGGCCTGTGGGTCGACCCGCACGGCTACAGCCCACAGACACGCAGGCGACTGGCGCCACTGCTGGCGCAGTTGCTCAGGGTGCTTCCCTTGCACAGTCCAGCGAACGACCTGCTGTTCTTCGACCTGCGGCCGTTCGCGCGGCGAGTTGCCCAGCTGTACCCCCCAGAGCAGGTGCGGGCGCTGCGCTTTGCGACGCTGTACCCGCTCAGAGCCACCTGCGAAACCACCAGCGACGGGGTTGCCCTGATCAACCCCTCGCGGAGCACGCGCACAGCGACGCTGACCATGCGCCTGAGCGCTTCACCGGAAGCGCCCACGAAGCTGCTCGTCCACTATCCCGGCGGTACGGTCGAAAAAGTGTCGCTGGAACCCGAAGACGAAACGATCGCGCTCACTAAGCACAGCGGTGCGGTCGAAGGAGTGTCGCAAACCCAAGCAGTTGCGCTCTCCAGGCGCTTGAGCCTCGCGCCGGGCAAGAGCACCGTCAGCTTCTCGGTTCCGGGGATTCCGCGGACACCCGCCGCGCGCGTCGGGGGTCTTGTGGTCGAACAGCCGACGCTGACGGAGGACTCGCTCGAGCCGTTCGAGACCGCTCCCGGAGGAAGCGTCGAAGCGCAGATGCCCGCTGGAGCGATCCCACCACCCTGCCTGCAGACCGTCGCAGCGGTGCGTCCCATCAAATAGCCTCGCCCGCAAATGACCTCCCAGTCCCAGACAATCAGACCGGGGCCGCGACGCCTCGCGCTCGCGGGCGTGCTGGCGCTGTCGGCTGTGCTGAACACGCACAGGCTCGCGCAGAACGGCTACGCCAACATCTTCTACTCGGCCGGCGTCAAGTCGATGCTGCGCTCACTGCACAACTTCGTGTTCGCGTCGTTCGACCCGGGCGGCCTTGTGACGGTCGACAAGCCACCGCTCGCGCTGTGGGTGCAGGTGACGAGCGCCAAGCTGTTCGGCTTCTCGCCGCTCAGCCTGCTGCTGCCCGAGGCGATCGTGGGGGTGCTCACGGTCGCGCTGCTCTACCGCCTGCTGAATCGCAGCTTCGGCCCCGTGGCGGGGCTCTCAGGCGCACTCGCGCTGGCGGTGTTTCCGTCGTTCGTCGCGGTCTCACGCGACAGCGGCGTCGACCCGGTCCTGATCCTGCTGATGCTCCTTGCCTGCGGCGCCGCGCTGCGCGCGATCGAAACTGGCCGCTGGCGCACGCTCGCATGGAGCGGCGTGCTGGTGGGACTGGCGTTCAATACGAAGACCCTCGCGGCCTATCTGGTGGTCCCCGGGATCGCCCTCGCCTACGTTGTGTGCGCGCCGGGATCGATATCCCGCCGTGTGACCCAGCTGCTGACGGCGGGGCTCGTGATGGTCGCGGTCTCCACCATCTGGTTGGCCTTCGTCGACCTCACGCCAGCCTCGAAGCGACCGTATGTGGGCAGCTCGACGAACAACTCCGAGGTCGGGCTGACGTTCGAATACAACGGCTTTGGCCGCGTGAAAGGGCAGGTGGGAGGTCCCGGCCACATTCCCGTCGGCAACGGCGCGTTCGTGACGGGCCATCCTCGGGCGGTTTCGCACCGCACACCGACCTCACCCGCCACGGCGGGCAACCGACGCGTTCCGCTCAGGGCGACGCCGCTACCCACCCGCGCCAAGCACCCCTCGGTGCTCCTCCCGAACGGCAGAGAAAGAGAGCCGATTCCCTTCGGTGGCCCGATCGGTCCGTTCCGGTTGTTCGGCCTGGGACTTGGCGATCAAGGTGGCTGGATGCTTCCGTTCGCCTTCTTCGGGCTGCTGACCGTGGCGCTGCTCGCGCTCACCGGTAAGGGGCGCCGGCCCAGCCTTCCCGGCCGTGTGCCCCCCCACTCCGCGGGCCGGGAGCGGGGGTCGCAAGCATCCACGCCGGCACTCCTCGCACGCAGCCGCCGCTGGCCATTCGGCACACTGCCGGGAGGGCTGGGCCGGGCACACAGCCTGGAGGACCGGGTCGGGCTGGGCGTCCTCGATCGGTCGCGGCTGGCCGCGACGCTCGTGTTTGGCGGCTGGTTCCTGGTCGAGGCCGCCGTCCTCAGCCTGTCCAAGGGCATCGTCCATCCCTACTACATCTCGGCGCTCGCGCCCGGGGCTGCCGCGATGACGGGCGCCGGCGTCGCCGTCTTCGTCGAGCTGGCACGCAGCCGGCAACGCGACTGGCGCCTGGTGCTGATCCCGTGCGCGATTGCGGCGACGGTCATCGTCCAGGTGGTTCTGTTGCACCGCGTGCATTACATGCACTGGTTCATCCCGCTGCTCGTCGCTGGCGCCGCGGTGGGTGCCGGCGTGCTGCTGACGCTGCGGCGGCTGGCACCCGCGGCGATGGCGCTCACGTTCGCCCTCTTGCTGGTGGCGCCCACGGCCTATGCCACGACCACCTGGCTCGCCCCGGTCGAGGGGACCTTCCCGGCCGCCGGGCCCGCGCGGGCGACCGGCGCCGGGGGAGTCGGCGTGAGCGGGAGAGACCTGCACGTCGACCTCGCGCTGCTCCGCTATGTGAGCGCTCACGGCCCCAGCTCGCGCTGGGCGATACTCACCGACGCCTCCGACACGGCCGCGCCGTTCATTCTGCTCGGCTTGAATGCCGGCGCGTTGGGAGGCTACGGCGGCACCGACCCGGTGCTCGACGGGCGTGGACTTGCGCGCCTGGTGTCACGTGGACAGGCGCGCTACGTGGTGCTCGGCGGCGAGTACTCCACGCGCGGCGGCAACCGCGCCACGGTCGCCGTCAAGCGCGCCTGCCTGCAGCTGCCCCCATCCGCCTGGGGTGGCCCCCGTGCCTACTCGGACAGCCTCGTGCTGTTCGATTGCGCAGGGCACGAACGCGAACTCGCCAGCGAATGAGGAACTTCAGTCCACCTAGCAGATGGTCGACGGCCAAGCGAGGCACGGACGCAAGGAGCGCGGTGAGCTGACCGATCGGAGATCCCGTCGATCTCCGATCGGTGGAACGCCGCATTCCTCAGAGACGGCCGGTCGCGCCGCCCAGCGGTCATCTCTAGATGCAGTTCCTAGGCGGCGACTAATAGATCGCGGTGGAAGGCGCGCGTGAACAACTCGGTCTCGCGGCTGGCGGCCCAACGCGGCACGGCTGACTCGCCGTCGGCGATCAGGCGCAGCTCGACCTCGTCGTCGTGTAACGCGATGCTCGTGCGACGCACGAGCTGATCGCGTGAGCGCTCCAGGTCCTCGGCCAGGCGCAGCAGCACCGCGCAGCGGTCGAGACGTTCGGCGTCGCCCTCGCCGAACAGCGCCGCAAGCGGTCCGGGCTCCGGCATGCCCTTGCGGTGATAGCGGGCCGCCTGCGCGATGATCGCGACCTCGACGGGTGAGAATCCCGGCAGGCCGCCGTTGAGAATCAGGTAGCGCGAGTGCTTGTGGTGGTCGTCGTAGTCGACTGACATGCCGATGTCGTGCAGCATGCTGGCCGCCCACAGGAGCTCGCGCTCACAAGCATCGCCGTCGTGCAGCCCGAGCCGGGCGAGCTCATCGAACATGCCCAGCGCGAGCGTGGCCACATGGCGGGTGTGGGCAGCATCGACGTTGTACTGGGCAGCCAGGTTCAGCACGCTCGTACGCCGCAGGTCCCCGAACAGCGGCGACCGATCGGCGGTCGGCCAGCGCTGTGTGAGCAGACGCTCGAAGAACACCCCCTCTCGCAGCCCCGCCTCGGTGGCCTCGAGGCCGTCGAATCCACCGGCCCGCAACACTCCCTGCATGACGACCGCCCCGGCGAGAATCAGATCGGCGCGCGCCGGCTTGATGCCCGGCACGCTCGCGCGCTCCGCCGCCGGCAGCGACGCGAGCCGCTCCACCAGCTCGTCGAGGCACGCCTGTGTGATGACCATGCCCTGCACGCCATTGGACGGCAGCCCGGCGGCACGCTGGGCTGCGGTGGCAAGACTGCGCACGGTCCCGCCGATGCCGATCAGGCGCCGGCCACTCGGTGATCGACCAACACCGGCCAGCCATGATGCCTGTTCGAGCTCGCTCGCCACATGGGCGCTCAGATCGTCGAGCTGCTTACGCTTCGCGGGACCCTTGCACGTCAGGAAGCGCTCGGTCATGCGCACCGCGCCGAGGCGCCAGGAGCCGGACTCGCGGGCGAGCCGCTCGACCACGTGAACGAGCTGCATCGACCCGCCCCCGAGATCCAGCACACAGCCGTCCCTCAGCGTCGTCGAGTTGACCGCCGCGAGGTAGCCATAGCGCGCCTCGGCCTCGCGGCTGAGCACGCGGATCGGAAGCCCCGTGCGCTCGCGCGCCTGCGTGAGGAAATCCTCGGCATTCTCGGCGTCGCGGATCGCGCTGGTGGCCACCGCGTCGACCGCGCCGTCCTCCAGGCCGCTCGCCTTGCAGAAGTGCGCGAACACGTCGAGAGTAGCCAACGCCCGTTGCATCGGCTCCTCCCCCAGCCTGCCGGTGGCCGCGAGGCCCTGGCCGATGCGCACCGGCTCGTAGATCTCATCCGTGCGTCGCCACCAGCCGTCGGCCGCCACGAAGACGACGAGCCGAAACGAGTTCGACCCAAGGTCGATCACGGCGAGTCGCTCCTCGGGCTGCATGATGGTCTGAGCGTATTCCCCGTGGCGGAGGGCTTCGGCAGGAGGTCGTGTGTCGCAGCGTGAGTCAGGCCGGCGCGGTGGGTGTGACCGGCGTCGTCTTCATCCGCTTGGCGGCGTACATCGCTCTGTCGGCCTCGACGAGAACCTGCTCAGCGCTGCTGGTCCGTTGATCGATGAGGGCAAACCCGATGCTCGCCGAGGGATGCAGGACGGCATCTCCCAGCTCGATGCTGCACGCCGGTATAACGCGCTTCAGGCCGTCGAGGACGATGATGACGCCCTCCTCGTCTATGTGGGGTAGCAGGACCGCAAACTCATCTCCGCCCAGGCGAGCGACCAGGTCTGTTTCCCGCAGGCGCCGGGTGAGCCCCCTGGCGACGGCCTTGAGCGTGTCGTCGCCCACCTTGTGACCGTGGTCGTCGTTGACTTGCTTGAAGGCGTCGAGATCGATCACCATCAGGGCCGCCAGCTCGCCATAGCGTTGCGAGCGGGCGATCTGGAGCTTCAGGTCGTGCTCGAACAGCCTGCGATTGCGCAGGCCCGTGAGCGGGTCGTGGTCGGCGAGGTGGCGCAGGTGCTCCTCCAGCCGCTTGCGCTCGGAGATGTCCTGCAGTTGCGCGATGTAGTGCAGAGGTGCGCCGTCCTGGTCGCGGACAAGCGATAACGAGAGGATCGCCGACATGATCTCGCCGGCGGCGTTGAAATAGCGCTTCTCGGTCTGGAACGCCGGGACCTCGCCGGCCAGCAGCTGCGCGCGCTCGGCCACGTCCTTCTGCACATCGTCCGGGTGCACGATCTCCTCGAAGCGTTTGCCGATGAGCTCATCGACGGTATAGCCGGTGATCTCGCACAGCGCATGGTTGACGAGCAGCCAGTGACCGTCTCGGTCGAGCAGCCCCGTACCGATTGGGGCCCGCTCGAAGACCTGCTCGAAGTGATCCTGGGGTCGATGCGCGAGCTCGTTCGATTGCCGGCGCGCGGTGATGTCGAGCACCACGGCCACGCCGCCCGCGACGATCGCACCCCCCGAGGTCTGGGCGGGATGGTCGTGCGGAGGATCGTGGAGGCACAATGGCCCCACGTCGATCATCAGGCAGTGCTGATCGGGGGTCCAGATCTCGCGGGAGCGCGTCTCCCCCTCGAGCGCCGAGCGGCACAGCGGCTCGATCAGGTGCCACAAGCCGGCTGGAAAGAGATCTCCGACGAACTGCCCCTCCTGGCCGGCGGGGGGATGTCCCTCGCGTTCCGGAGCCCTGCCTGAGGCCAGGACGAAGCGAAGCTCCTGATCGAAGACCAGGATCGTCGCCTCTGGCAACTCGCGCAGCGCCGCCGCCGCCGCATTGTCGGCGCTGGCGAGTACCGGGTCTGCTTCAGGGCTCCGCAGTACGGACACGTCCTCCTATCGACCTCACGAGCCGATTACTTGACGTGCTCGACGGTCGCGACTGGGGCGTGGGTGTTCGCTCCTGAGTGGCTTGCGGTAGGCGATCGTGTGATCCACGAACGCTTGCGACGCCGAGTCCGAAACGCGATACGCGACGCTGAACACGCGCGTCCGGAGGGGTGTGGAACAGGACGGCGACCACAGGGGCGCCACGCGCTGCCGATGGAACTACGTTGGAAACGGCGATCCTGCCGTGCTCCGCCGCGGTTAGATGGGCGTAGCGGCGCGCGATCGGCGCGCCCTCGAGCTGCTTGTCCGCCGGAACGACATCGAGCGGGCGGCCAGCTGGATCGAGCAGCGCCCCGGCACCGCTGCCGAACGCTGAGACGACCACACGGAAGCGTCCGGAGGACGCTGCATTCCTGTCATTCGCCATCCTCAAAACACCTCGAGCTACCGGAGACGTTGTGGTATCGGATCGCCAGCCGGACTCTCCAGGAAGGGAAGTGAGGGCTCCTGAGATCGAAGTGTCCGTCGCTCGAGATCTTGCAGCGGTGGATTCGAGATACCGTGACGTGGTAGTACTTGTCTCATGCCCCGCGCGATGTGGACCGGCGCAATCAGCTTCGGGATGGTGTCGGTCCCGGTGAAGCTCTACAGCGCCCTCAATCGCAAGACCGTGCGCTTCCACCAGCTCTCGGGCAAGACCGGCATGCGCGTTGCCCAGAAGCGCGTCGACTCGCAGACGGGTGAGGAGGTGCCCTACGCGGAGATCGTCAAGGGCTATGAGATCGCACCGGATCGCTATGTGGTGATCGAGCCCTCGGAGCTCGAAGCGCTCGAGCCGAAGAAGACCAGGACGATCGAGATCGAGGACTTCGTCGAGATCTCGCAGATCGACCCGGTCTTCTACGACCACCCTTACTACCTAGCTCCCGGCCCCGGTGGCGCGAAGCCCTACCGACTGCTGCTCGAGGCGATGCGCAAGACGGGCAAGGTCGCGATCGCGCGCGTCGTCATCCGCTCCAAGGAGCAACTGGTGGCGATCCGCCCGATGGGCGACGTGCTGGGGATGGCCACGATGCTGTTCGCAGACGAAGTCCTCCCAGCGGACCGACTCGACGAGGTCTTAGACACCGCCGATGTCGAGACGACCAAGCGCGAGCTCGACATCGCCAAGCAGCTCGTCGCCTCGCTCGCGAACGACTTCGAACCCGAGAAGTACCGCGACACATACCGCGACGAGGTGCTCGCGCTGATTGAGCGCAAGGCCGAAGGCAGAGAGATCACGGTCCAGCCCGCCCCGGAAGAGGTGGCGGCGCCGGCGCCCGACCTGATGGGCGCGCTGAAGGCGAGCCTCGATGCGGTGCGTGCGCGCGAAGGCGACGCCGCGGCCAAGCGACGCAAACCGGCCGCCGAGAAAGCCGCGGCCAAGAAATCGGCCGCCAGGGAGCCCAGGGCTTCGCGGGCGCCCGTGAAGCGGTAGGCGTTCCCTTCCGCCAGGTGCCATCCCGCCGCTCAAGCAAGCAGGGCGACGACGACGATCGGGACGCGCGGCCCACCCGGCTCGAGCGCTACCGCTCCAAACGCGACTTCGCCGTGACCCCCGAGCCGGCCGCCGCGGAGGCTGGCGCGAGCGCCTCGCCGCGCTTCGTCATTCACGAGCACAGCGCCAGCCGCCTGCACTGGGACCTGCGCCTGGAGCGCGATGGCGCGCTCGCCTCCTGGGCGGTTCCGAAGGGCCTCCCGGAGACGCCCAACGACAACCGCTTTGCCGCCCACACCGAGGACCACCCGCTCTCCTACCTCGACTTTGAAGGCGAGATCCCAAAAGGCCAGTACGGCGCCGGCGCGATGACGGTCTGGGATCGCGGCACCTACGACTGCCTGAAGTGGGAGCCGCGCAAGATCGAGATCGCGCTGCACGGCGAGCGCATCGACGCGCGCTACGCGCTGTTCGCCATCGACAGGGAGGACGAGCCGAAGGACTGGATGATCCACCGCATGGATCCTCCGTCCGACCCCGCCCGGGAGCCGATGCCGGAGCACCTCGTGCCAATGCTCGCGCGCTCAGGCACCCTCCCCGAGGACGCCGACGGCGCCTGGGCGTATGAGATCAAGTGGGACGGGGTGCGGGCGATCGCCTATTCGACGCCGGGCAAGCTGCGCCTGGAGAGCCGCAACCTGATCGAGATCACCGAGCGCTACCCAGAGCTCGGGCGGCTGAACCGGGCGCTCGGCTCGCACGGTGCGATCCTCGACGGCGAGATCGTTGCCTTCGACGGCGCCGGGCGACCGAGCTTCGCGGCGCTCCAGCAACGCATGCACACGGCGTCAAAGGCGCAGGCGAAACGGCACGCGAAAGACACGCCGGTGACGTACATGATCTTCGACCTGCTGTGGCTGGACGGCCACTCGCTGATGGACCTCCCCTACTCAGAGCGCCGTGAGCGCCTCGCCGCGCTGGCGCTCTCTGGCGAGAACTGGCAGACGCCCGAGCACGTGGTCGGGTCAGGCTCCGCCGTGTTGGAGGCGAGCGCCGAGCAGGGTCTCGAGGGGATCGTCGCCAAGCGTTTGGACTCGATCTATCAGCCCGGGCTGCGCTTCCGCGGCTGGGTGAAGGTCAAGCGCGTCGGTCGCCAGGAGCTCGTGATCGGCGGCTGGCTGCCCGGCAAGGGGCGACGCACGGGGCGCATCGGCGCGCTGCTCCTCGGCGTCTACGAGAACGGCGCGCTGCGTTATGTCGGGCGCGTCGGCAGCGGGTTCAGCGACTCCGAGCTCGACCGTCTCGGCCGCCTGCTCGAGCCGCTGCGACAATCAGCATCGCCCTTCACGGCCGGCGAGAGACCACCGCGCGAGTCCATATTCTGCGAGCCGCGGCTAGTCGCCGAGATCGAGCTCACGGAGTGGACGACGGGCGGGAGCGTGCGCCATCCGATCTACAAGGGCCTGCGCGAGGACAAGTCCGCCGAGGAGGTGGTGCGCGAGGACACCTCCTCGCAGGTGACATCGAGCACGCGCGCTGAGGGCTCCGAGCAGCTCGAGATCCACGAACTGACCTCCAAGTCGGCCGCGGCCACGGTCGCTGGACGCGAGCTGAAACTGTCGAACCTCACCAAGGTCCTCTATCCGCGGACCGGCTTCACAAAGCGCGACCTGATCGACTACTACGCCACGATCGCGCCCGTCCTGCTCCCCCACCTCACCGGACGCGCACTGACCGTCACGCGCTGGCCCGATGGTGTGGAGGGAAAATCGTTCTTTCAGAAGCACGCGCCGGCGCATCGGCCGGACTGGGTACGCACCGCGACGGTCTCGAGTAAGCAGGGGCCGATTGACTACACGCTCGCAGACGACCTGTCGACAGTGGTGTGGCTGGCGAACCTCGCGGCGATCGAGCTGCACACGCCGCTCGCGCGCGCCGCGGCGATCGAGTGCCCTACCGCGCTCGTGTTCGACCTCGATCCCGGCGCCCCGGCCACGATCGTCGAGTGTTGCCGCGTCGGGCTGCAGCTGCAGGGGATGTTCGAGAACCTGGGCCTCGAGAGCTTCGCCAAGACTTCCGGATCGAAGGGGCTGCAACTCTACATTCCGCTCAACACCAAGGACGTCGCCTACGAGCAGACCAAGCCGTTCGCAAAGACGGTCGCGGAGCTGCTCGAGAGCACAGAACCGGACCTCGTCGTTTCGCGCATGACCAAGGCCCGCCGCGCGGGCAGGGTGCTGATTGACTGGAGCCAGAACGACCGGCGCAAGACAACCGTGTGCGCCTACTCGCTGCGTGCCGCCGCGCGCCCGACGGTCTCGACACCGCTCGCTTGGGACGAGGTGCGCGGAGCGCTCGACTCCGGCGACCCTTCAAGCCTCGTATACGAGGCGCGCGACGTGCTCGAACGCGTGGCCGAGCGCGGCGATCTCCTCGCCCCTGTCCTGTCGCTCGTGCAGGAGCTGCCGAAGCTCTGAGAGCATCTCGGTTCGTGTATGAGCGCCGACGTCGTCGGCGCCTGCACCTACTCGAACTCGGGAGCGCTCCACCCGGGCATGATCTCAGGCAGTCCATCGCTGACACGATCGGGGAACTCCGCCGGGCGCTTCTCGAGAAACGCGGTTATGCCCTCGACGGCATCGGCTGACTGCCCGCGCGCGAACATGCCGCGCGAGTCGGCGCGGTGGGCGAGCATCGGGTGCTCGGCGCCGAGCATCCTCCACATCAGCTGCCGCGCGAGCGCGACGGACACGGGCGCCGTGTTGTCGGCGATCTCGCGCGCGAGGGCGTGCGCCGCGTCGAGCAGCTCTCCCGGAGGATGCAGGCTGCGCAGCAGGCCGGCCTCTAGACCCTCCTGGGCGGAGAACACCCTGCCGGTTGCGACCCACTCCATCGCGCGGCTGATCCCGACGACGCGCGGCAAGAACCAGCTCGAGCACGCCTCGGGAATGATGCCTCGCCGCGCGAACACGAAGCCCATGCGCGCGTCGTCAGCCGCCAGGCGGACGTCCATCGGCAGCGTCATCGTCGCGCCCACCCCCACCGCCGGGCCGTTGATCGCGGCGATCACCGGCTTGGTGGATGCAAAGACGCGCAACGTGAACTGCCCGCCGTTATCTCTTGGCGCCGCCCCCGCGCTTTCGCGCGCACGATAGTCGAAGGTCTCGCCGCCGCCGGCCAGGTCGGCCCCCGCGCAAAAGCCACGCCCGGCGCCGGTGACGATGACCGCCCGCACCTCATCGTCGGCGTCGGCGCGGTCGAACGCCGCCATCAGCTCGCCGCCCATCTGCCCCGTCCATGCGTTGAGCCGCTCGGGCCGGTTCAATATGATCGTCATCACGCTGTCGGCCACGTCGGTGGCGATCTGGGCCGTCTCGGAAGTGATCTGTTCGAAGGCCATGACGGCTACAGACTAGAGCGCTCGCCCACCGCGCGGCCGGGATCGCTCAACTGGCGCTCATATGGTCCGCGCCCTGTCAGGCACACCGCGCCGCACCGCGCCGCCAGCGCGATGGCGTCAGCCACGGGCAGGCCCGCGCCAAGGCCATAGGTGAGCCCCGCGGCGAACGAGTCGCCACAGCCGTAGGCGTCCACGGGCTCGCCGGGCGGCGTGACCGCGGCCCACCTGCCGCTCTCGCCGGAGCTCGTCCGGTAGCTGCCGCCGCGCTCGCCCTCCGTCCAGACGACGAGCTCCGCCTCGCTCTGCGCTCCGGCGGCTTGATGGAGCTCGAGCTCGTCATCCCCGCTCAGCACAAGCGCATCGAGAGCGACCCCATGGCCGAGAGCGGCCCCCGCGCGTGGGCTTGCCACGAGCACCCGCGCCCCCGTCCGCGCGGCTCGCAACGCTGCCTCGTCGCCGGCGGTGAAGTAGACCGAGTCCATCCCCTCCAGCGCGCTCCAATGCCCCTGCGCTTCCTCACCGCGGGGATCCAGCCGCGGACCGAACGTCGTGATCGTGCGCTCTCCGAGCTCGTCCAGGAGCGTCACCGCCCGGCGAGTGGGTAAATCGAGGAGGCAAGCGCGGACGTCAACGCCGAGCTTCCTCAGCCGCGCGACCGACCGGACGCCGTGCTCGTCATCGCCCAAGGCAGTGACGAGAACCGACCCACCGGCGAGACGCGCCAGCTGCACCGCTGCGACCGCGCCCCCACCGGCCGGCTCCTCGAACGGGTCGTGCGCGTGGACCACCTCACCGGCGCGCGGCACGCGCGAGACACGCGCGAACAGCACCCACTCCACATGGCCCACCACCGCCACCCTCGGTCGCCTCATCGCCACCGGCGCCAGTCTCACATAATCCAGCGCAGGCCGGTGGGCGCGCGGCGCTCGCGCCTGGACAGCAAGACGTAGGATCCCTCGGCGATGACCCCGTTGGTGCTTGTCGAGGAACCCGCGCCGCACGTCGTTCAGCTCACGCTCAACCGGCCGGAGCAGCTCAACGCGATGACGGCTGAGCTGTGCGAGGCGCTACACGTCGAGCTGCGCCGGCTGGCCGCGGAGCGTGCCTGCCGCGTCGTGATCCTGACCGGCGCCGGACGTGGCTTCTGCGCTGGGCTCGACCTGCACGGCTACGGCGCCTCGCCCGAGCACACCGGCGAGGACGAATCCCGCGACAGGCTCGCCAACCAGGAACACATGTCCAGGCTGATATTGGAGCTCCGCGCCCTGCCGCAACCGATTATCGCCGCCGTCAACGGCCCCGCAGCCGGGTTCGGCCTCGCGCTCACCCTCGGCTGCGACATCCGCTATGCCAGCACGAAGGCGGTGTTCCGGGCGGCCTTCATCAACATCGGCGTGTCCAACTGCGACATGGGCACGAGCTGGCTCCTGCCGCGCCTGATCGGCGCCTCGCGCTCGCACGAGCTGATGCTCACCGGACGCAGAGTCGACGCCGAGGAGGCGCTGCGGATCGGCCTGCTCGCCGACGTAGTCGAGGAGGAGCAACTGCTCGCACGTTCGCTACAGGCCGCAGAGCAAATCGCGGCCCTCGCGCCCTGGGGTGTGCGCCTGACGAAGCGCGGCATGTGGAGCGCCATGGAGATCCCCTCCGAGCAGGCCGCGGTCGAATACGAGGACCGCCAGCAGATCATGAGCACGTTCGGGAACGGCGTGCCCGAGGCGATCGACGCCTTCCTGGAGAAGCGTCCAGCCGACTTCGCCGACTGAGCAATGAGTTCGAGATCGGCCGCCGCCCTCATTACCGGCGACTCGCGCCTCATGCTGCCACTCGTCTCATGCAGAGGCGCGCACACGTCATCCGCCACTCCCCGGCGATCCCGCGGCTCAATCCAATAGTGCGATAGAGCTCGCAGCCCACGCGGCCTATCGATGGGTCGACCTCTAGGGCGGACGGGGGTCACAGCGTCGTCCCCGGCGGCGAGAGCCACTCGCTCGCAACGCCAGGCTGTGGTATGCGGCAACATCGGCCCAAGCGTGACACCGCGCAGCACCTATGTGGCGCTGCGCGGTCGTCGACCCACCCACGCTCCAGACCTTCAGAGCCCTCAGGTGAGCGTGGCCAGGCCGATGACCACGTGAATCGGCAACTCAGCGGGTGTCTCACCGGCTCCTATGAGTTCCCCAACCTGTCCCAGCGTCTCGGTGCGCTCTTCCTCGGACATCGCCGCGACCCAGCTCATCGACGCAATGTAGTCGACCATCCGCTCCGGTCTGGCGGGCTGGACGCTCGTCACCCTGATCTCACGCGGCACGCTCCAACCACCGGCCGCGCGCACAGCGTCCTGCCACGGTGGCCCGTCGAAATACGGGTGCTCCGGGCGCTTCGCCGCCAGCAGCGTGCCGACCTCGTGTGCCCACGAGGCTCCGCTCCAATCCGGCACCGTCGAGAGCAGCGCCAGACCACCGCCCGGACGCAACACCCTGTGGATCTCCGCGAGCGCCACATCGTGGTCGAACCAGTGAAATCCATCGGCCACCGTCACCCCATCGACCGAGGCGCTGTCGAGGGGAATCATCTCGGCGACGCCCTCTCTCACCCGCTCCGCGCCCACGCTCTCAGCCAACAGCTCACGCAGCTGCGCCTGCGGCTCGACAGCGACCACATCGAGGCCCCCGGCGAGCAGCGCCCTGGTCAGCTTGCCGGTCCCGGCCGCCAGGTCGAGGACGTTTGCCCCCTGCCCAAGCCCCAACTCGTCCTTGAGCGCTTCCACCACGGCGGGCGCGTACTCGGGCCGCCCTCGATCATACGAATCGGCGACCGCCGCGAACCGTGCAGCGAGAGGGTGCAACGTCACGCCGCGCAGCGTACCGACTGCCGGGCGGCGTCGCCGCGGTTCGCCAGCGCTGCTCGTGCCGCCAGTCGAGCTCGAATGGAAGCAGTTCGACGAGGAGCCCGGACGGGTCGCCGTGGCGCGGCGAGTCTGGGCGCCAACTATCGGCGAGGCGCTGCAGAGGATGATCAACGATCGCCGGACCGACATCGTCCTCGAGGAGATCGAGCAGTCGCTGCCAGACGACGAGGACGAGTGGGGGGAACACCTGATGGCGAACCGAGCGCTTCGCGGCTCATTGTGATCATCGATTCCAAGATTGTTGCTGCGAGCAGGAGATGGGGACTAGATCCCGGGGACTAGGTCCCAATTTGAATCGAGCGGCAATCGAGGGTCGCAGCCCGATAGAGCCCGGGGAAGGTTGTGGTGCCGGCGGCGTCCTTATAGGCAACGGCCACCACGAAGGGAGACTCGATGAGCGGTTCACAACGGCAGCAGCAGATCGCGCGATCGCCCCGGGGCCGGCGACCCTCGGGGCTCGCGCTTGGAGTCGCGGCAGTGACCCTGGCGCTTGCCGCCTCGCTGGCCGCGATAGCGCTTGCGGCAGGTGGCGCCGTCACGGTCAGCTCGGCGTCCAGCTCAGGGCTCGGTGAGCAGATCGCCGTCAATGCTCAGGGCCGCACGCTCTACGTCCTCAGCCCCGAGACACCCCACCACCTGTTGTGCAAGAGCAGCGAATGCCTGAAGTTCTGGCCCCTGCTCACGGTCAGCTCGCACAAGACCAAGCTGAAGGCCGGCTCGGGTGTGCACGGACGCCTTGGGATCCTCAGACGCAGCAACGGGATGCTCCAGGTCACGCTGCGCGGGCTGCCGCTCTATCGCTACTCCGGTGACCACGCCAGTGGACAGACAAACGGTCAGGGCATCCACAGCTTCGGCGGCACCTGGCACGCCATGACCGCCTCCACCACGGCGAACAACGCGCCCCCCGCCAGCGCACCCGGCGCCCCCAGCACGCCTGGCTACTACGGCGGCGAATCCGCCACGAGTGGCGCTTCGCCCACCACGTCCACGCCCGCGAGCACCCCGACCACCAGCACGCCCACTCCCACAACCCCTACGCCCACCACCCCCTCCTACCCCAAAGAAGAAAAGAAAGAAGCACCGCCGAAGAAAGAAGAATCTCCCTGGTGAGCTGGGCCGGCACCAGGGCACATTGGCGAGCGGAAAATAACCGGCTAGTCGAATATTCTAGTGAGGCGAAGGATTGAGACCTATAGTACGGGCCGTTGGGGCGTCGGCGTAGACCCAGCTGATAATCGCCATGGCGGCCGCTGTGGACAGCACGGCGGGCCAAGCCCCAATCAGCAGGGCGAGCACGTGCGACGCCACGAACATGGCCAGCGCCGCGCCGGTGAGCGCCGCCGCTGTGCGCGGCCCACGGCGCCCTAGCCAGAGCCGCGCACACACAACGCCTCCGGCGAGCAGCACCAGACCGCCAATGAACCGCGAGCCGCTGCCCACCACCACCGCGTACCCAAGAATGAAGGAGCCCCCGGCAACGGGTGCAGTTGGAAACAAACGCACTCGTCGAAGGTAGCGCCGACGCGATCCTTCAGGCGGCAGTGAGCGTGACTGACCCATCGTCGTGGAGCGTCCAGCGGGGGTTGTGCGCCACCTCCCAGGGGTGGCCATCGGGGTCGATGAACACCCCTGAGTAGCCGCCCCAGAAGGTCTCGGCGCCGGGGCGGGCGATGGTCGCTCCCACCGCGCCCGCTTCGGCCAGCACCGCATCCACCGCCTCCGGCGAGCCCACGTTGTATGCGAGCGTGACGCCGCCCCAGCCCCCGCCGCCGTCCTCGACCCCGCTGTCCTCGGCAAGCTTCTCGCGATCCCACAGCGCCACAATCAAGCCGCCGGTCTGAAAGAACACGACATCGTCGTCAGGCTCCGCCTTCGTCCGCCAACCGAGCTCTTCATAAAACGCCCGGGCGCGGGCGAGGTCGACCACCCCCAGGGTGATCAAGCTCACGCGCTGGTCCATGATGCGCCACATCCTCGCACAGCGGGCGGCCTGGCGGGAGCATGCGCGGGTCGAGCCCCGACCCATATGCGGCCGAGATTCGGCTCTGGAATGCGCGATCCCGCCATGGGCCCGCCTGGACTCGAACCAGGGACCAATCGATTATGAGTCGACTGCTCTAACCAACTGAGCTACGGGCCCTCCTCGCGCCCGGACGAAGACCCGGCCACGATCGAGCAGACGCTACCAGCGAGATGTGGAATGCTCACTGCCGCCGTCTCGTGCCCGAGGCGGGGATCGCCGGTCGCGGCGATCCGACACTACGAGGAGGAGCTCTCAGATGGCAGACCGTGCAGCGATCGTGACCGGAGCATCGAGCGGGATCGGCTTGGCGATCGCCAAGGTCCTCGGTGAAGAAGGCTACGGCGTGACGATGGCCGCGCGGCGGCCCGACAAGCTCGACGCGGCCGTCGCAGAGCTCGTTGCCGAGGGCTTCGACGTGCACGGGGTCGCGGCGAACGTCTCTGAGGAGGAGGCGATCCAGCACGTCGTCGGAGCGCACCGCGAGCGCTATGGCCGGCTCGACGTGCTCGTCAACAACGCCGGCGTCGGGTTCGGGGCGTCCGTCGGGGAGATCCAGACCAAGCACCTCGACATGCAGCTCTCGATCAACCTGCGCTCGATCGTCATCTTCTATCGCGAATGTCTTTCCATGCTCCAGGCCGCCGCGGCCGAGCACGCAAGTGCGCTCGTCGTCAACACCTCCTCGATCACCGGCAAGTTCGGCCAGGGCTGGACCTCGGTGTACTCGGCCACCAAGCACGGCGTCGTCGGCTGGACCGAAGCGATGAACAAGGAACTCGCCTCCCAGAGCATCAAGTCGACCGCGCTCTGCCCCGCCTTCGTCGACACGCCCATGACCGACTACGCCAAGGAGCACGTCCCCGCCGAGGAGATGATCCGGCCCGAGGACATCGCCGAGGCTATCCGCTTTCTGCTGAAGCTCTCCCCCGCCTGCATCGTTCCGGAGATGATGTTCGTGCGACCCGGCGACTCGCTGTAGCTCTCCTAGCGCGTTCTCACGCCGGGCAGGCTCACGGCCCGGGCAAGCCGACCATCAGTGCCCTCATACAGACACAGACACGCGCTCTCGACGCCGGCCGAGCCAGCGCGGGGCACGAAGGCGGCGGGCGACGATCTCGCCGGTGGGCTCGGTGATGCGTAGGAGCCGGCGGCGCGCGAGCAGCTCGGTGTGCTCGTGGATCGCGCGCGCGAGGTCGACGCGCTCATCGTCCATCAGGCTCGCGCTCAACAGGTCGACGAGGATCGAGAGCTCGCGCCTGGTGGCCCTGCGGGCGTGGCGCCCAGCGTGGGTGAAGCGATCCCAGGACCTCGCGAAGGAGATGAAGTTGGTGCGTCCGCCACGGCGGTGGGCGGCGAGCATCGGACACATGCCGCCCTCGCGGTCGGTGTAGGCGCCGACGATGATCCGCGGGTTGGAGGTCACCCCCTCGAGCATCGCCTGACGGGTCTCGAGTGGCAGGCACGCGATCGCGAGACGCAGATCGTCGAGGGGCGTGGCTTTGCGAGAGTGGGCTGTTGGCATAGGCTTCATCGCGCCGGTTGCCGCGATGGTTCCGGACGGGGCGCCCCCAGAGCGTATGAGATGGGCTCGCGCACTGCAAAGAATTCCCTTCCGCTGAAAGGAAACTTGCGCATGAGGCTCGGCGTGCATATCGGCTACTGGGGCCTCGGCCTCTCCTCCAAGGACCAGCTCTCGATTGTCCAGGAGGCCGAGCGCCTCGGCTATGACTCAGTTTGGGCGGCCGAGGCCTACGGCTCGGACACGGCCACCGTGCTCGGCTGGCTCGCCGGTCAGACCTCCAAGATCCGCCTCGGCTCCGGCATCTTTCAGATGCCCGGCCGCTCCGCCGCGATGACCGCGATGACGGCCGCCACGATCGACCAGCTCTCCAACGGTCGCATGATCCTCGGCATCGGCTCCTCCGGCCCACAGGTCGCCGAGGGCTGGCACGGGCAGCGCTTTGCCAGACAGCTCCAGCGCACGCGCGAGTATGTCGCCGTGATCCGCATGGCGCTCGCGCGCGAGCGCGTCGAGTTCCACGGCGAGACCCTCGACCTCCCCCTCCCCGACGGTCCCGGCAAGGCGCCCAAGCTGACGATCTCCCCCGTCCAGGACCACATCCCCATCTACCTGGCGGCGATCGGCCCCAAGAACACCGCCCTCGCGGGCGAGATCGCCGATGGGTGGATCCCCACCCTCTTCTCCCCAGAGCACGTCTCCGAGCTGCGGCCGCTGCTCCAGGAGGGCGCCGCGCGGTCCGGCAAATCGCTCGAGGACTTCGATATCGCGCCGACCGTGCAGGTGTTCGTCACCGACGACCTGGAGGGCGCGCGCAACGCGATGCGCCCGTTCATCGCGCTCTACGTCGGCGGCATGGGCTCGCGTAAGCAGAACTTCTACAACCAGCTCGTCTGCCGTTATGGCTTCGAGGCCGAGGCCGCCGTCGTTCAGGACCTCTACCTCGAAGGCAAGCGCGAGGAGGCGATGGCCGCCGTCCCCGACGCCCTGATCGACGCCGTCTCGCTGTGCGGCCCTCCGGACGTCGTACGGGAGCGCCTCGCCGTCTACCGCGACGCGGGCGTCGGCACGCTCGGCGTCACCCCGATCGCCTTCACCGCGCCCGAGCGCCTCGACCAGCTGCGGCTCGTCGCTGAGCTGGCCGCTGCCTGACCCCGCCGGGATGGCCCCGCGCCGGATCCTCTTGGGCGCCTTCGGCGACCCGGGCCACGCCTTCCCGATGATCGCCCTCGGCCGCTCCCTCGCGGCCCGCGGGCACGATGTCACCCTCCAGACCTGGGCGCGCTGGCGAGAGCATGTCGAGGCCGAGGGCATGACGTTTGCGATGGCGCCCGAGTACCACGTGTTCCCCAACGGAGGGGCGGGTTCTCCAAGCCTCGACTTCTACGAGGCGGTCGTCCACGCGACCAAGGACACGGTTCCGCTCGTACGCGCCCTCAAGCCTGAGGTGGTCGTCGCGGACATCCTCACGCTCGGCCCCTCACTGGCAGCTGAGCTGTGCGGCATCCCCTATGCAACCCTCATCCCCCACGTCTACCCCCACGGCGAGCCGGATTTCCCGATCTATTCGCTCGGCGCGCGCCTACCGCGCACCGCGCTCGGCCGTGGGCTGTGGCGTCGCGCGCAGGGGCCGATCGACCGGGGCCTCGAGCTCGGACGCTCAGAGCTCAACCACACCCGCGCGCGGCTGGGGTTGGCGCCGCTTGCACATGTCCACGGCGGCATCAGCCGCGAGCTGGCTCTCCTCGGCACCTTCCCGCAGCTCGAGTACCCGCGCGCTTGGCCCGCTCACGTCAACGTGGTCGGCCCGCTCATGTGGGAGCCCGCCGCGCGCGACGTCGAGCTCCCTCCGGGCGATGCCCCGCTCGTACTCGTGGCCCCCTCCACCGCGCAGGACCCCCAGCAGCGGATGCTCCTCGCCGCGCTGCGCGGCCTCGCGGGCGCCCCGGTGCGCGTGCTCGCCACCTGGAACCGCCGCCTGCCCTCCCGCCCGTTGCCGGTGCCCGCCAACGCCCGCGTCGTCGACTGGGTCTCCTACTCGCGCACGATGCCTCTCTGCGAGGTGGTCGTCTGCCACGCAGGCCACGGCACGCTCGTCCGCGCGCTTTCCGCGGGCTGCGCCGTGGTCGCCTGTCCGGCGGTCGGCGACATGAACGAGAACGCAGCGCGCCTCGACTGGTTCGGCGCGGGCGTGCGCGTCCCGCGGCGCTTCATCTCCCCCCGGCCTTTGCGCCTGGCCGTGGAACGCGCCTTGGGCGAGCCATCGATCCGAGCGCGCGCGCGCGAGCTGGCGGATTGGGCTGCCACACACGAGGCGGGCGATACGGCCGCGCGGCTTGTGGAGCGGTTGGCCGCCTAAACCGGTCGGGGCGAACGATTAGAGAACCAACAAAGACGGCGGCATACCTTGGCCCCGACGAGAAGATTGGGCGCCGCGGTGAGACAGGAGTGGCCGCTAACCAGCGGCTGTGGACGACATGTCTGAAAATCTTAACATCGAACAAAGAACAGATCTCTGTCCGGAAAAACCGACTTCTGGTAGGCCCTGCTATAATGTCTAGATATGCAGACATCAAACGATAACGGCGCGCCCGAGAGGGCTCCTCACACAGGCAAGCCCTTCCGCCTCTATACCGCGGCGTCGGTCGGCCCCGCGATCCGCCATTACCGCGAAGAAGCCGGACTCACACAGGAGGAGCTCGCCGCGATGGCGGGCCTGAACCGAAGCTACCTCTCAGAGCTGGAGCAGGGCCGGGAGACTGAGCAGATGCGTCGCATCCTGCGCCTGTTGAAGCTGCTCGGTGTCCGAGCGACGCTGCAGAAGGCGGACTGGTAGGTGCCGGGCGCGCTTGCGATCTGGCTATACGGCCATCAAGTCGCGATCGTTGAGAAGCAGCGCAAGGACCGCCTGCGCCTCTCCTACACCGAGTATGCACTTGACACCTACGAGGGCGGCACCCCGCTGCTGTCGCTGGCGTTCCCTCTGACCCGCGACCGCTACCCGAACGGCGCGACACGCGCATTCCTCGACGGCCTCCTCCCCGAGGGAGAGCCGCGCAGGGCGATCGCGCAGGACCTCGACCTGCCCGCGAGCGACGTCTTCGGGCTGCTCGCCGCTCTCGGCAAAGACAGCGCCGGTGCACTAGTCATCCAAGCCGAGGACGCCCCGTCTCCCCCCCTGCCCACCACGCTGACCGCCGCGCCCCTCACGGCAGACGACCTCGCCGAGCTGATCGCGAACCTCCACCGCGCCCCACTCGGTATCGACCGCAACGTACGCCTCTCCCTTGCCGGTGTGCAGGAGAAGCTGCTGCTGACCCGCATGCCGGACGGCACATGGGGGCGGCCCGTAGAGGGGACGCCCTCTACTCACATCCTCAAGCCCGAGATCGAACCCTTCCAGAACACCGTCGAGAACGAGATGTTCTGCATGACCGTCGCCAAGAACCTCGGGCTGAGCGTCGCCCCCGTGCAGACGATTCTCGTCGACGATCGCCCAGTGCTCGTCGTAGAACGCTACGACCGGGTCACCGACCCCGACGGGACCGTTCACAGAATCCACCAAGAGGACTTCTGCCAGGCGCTCGGCCTCCCGCCCGAGAAGAAGTACGAGCAGGACGCCGGGCCAAACCTAGCGCGCATCGCGCTGGTACTGCAGGACTTCGCCGAGCCATCAGCCCCCGAAACACTCCTGCGCGTACTCACGCTCAACGTGGCGCTCGGCAACTGCGACGCCCACGGTAAGAACTTCTCGCTGCTGCACACCCTCACAGGGGCTCTGCGGCTCGCACCCCTCTACGACCTCCTGTCCACGAGGCTCTATCCGCTCGACGACAAGCTGGCGATGTACGTCGACAGCGTGCAGAAGGCAGACCGCGTCACCGCCGAGCGCATAGTCAACGAGGCCAACCGATGGGGCATGACACCTCAGATCGCCGAGGAGATCGTCGCCGACACGCTCGACCGCCTACCAGCGGCCATCACGCAAGCCACCGAGGACATCGAGGCGGTGCCCGACTCGCTCCCCGAACTGGTCACCAAGCGAGTCGAGCAGCTGCGCACCTCCACCCCGCCCTCGGATCGCACCTGATCGCATGACATCGGAGGGCGCGCGATGCCTGCCTCGAGATCGAGCCGGTGTGCGGCGAAAAGCTCCGGGGGTGGGACTCGAACCCACAACCAATCGGTTAACAGCCGACTACTCTGCCATTGAGCTACCCCGGAATGGGCTACCCAGGATGATCGTCCGGGAGTCGGATGCATTGTAGGGCAGCAAAATCGCACACCTCACGCGCCGCTCAGAACCTGTTTCAAAATAGGCGGTGCGGTCGGGGCGTGCATGGACCAAGCTGGGCGTCGCGGGACGGCGCAGCGCGTGCTGGTAGCACGTGCAAGCCGTCACGTGGCGATGATCGAAGATCTCGTGGATCTTCGATCGGTCCAGCGCCGTGTCCAGGTGCGCATCCGGGCGTGCCGATCTTTTTGAAACAGGTTCTCAGTACTTCCGCTCCCCCGTCTCCTCGAGCACCCGTTCGTTTGCCTTGTCGAACTCGCGCTTGACCTCGCCCCGGCGTTTGGCAAGCTCGCTCACATCGCCGCTTTCCTGCCCGCGCGCGCGCTGAATCTGACGGTCGACCCTCGCCAGCTCCAGCTGCAGGCGCTGAACGTCCAACATCTCTGAACGGGGCTCTTCGCTACCGGCTTGCACTATCAGCTCGGCCAGCAACGCATGCAGGTCCGGATCATCGTCTAGGTCGGGTGCAGACATCGAGACCGGCAGGCCATTGTCCATCAGGTATCGAGCGGCTCGACGCATGAGGCTGCTCGAGAAGTGCTCCTCAACGTCGAGGCGTCGGAGCGCGGTCAGACCGTCCTCGGGCTGTGCGATGCACAATGCGAGGAATTCACGCTCGGTCTTGTCCAGGCGGGAGAGGTCCACGCGCGCTTTGGCTGTCGTCTGGCCCGCCGCCGGGGTACTTGGCGACCCCTTCGTCGGTTCAGCCAAGCGCTTCTCGACCAGGTCATTGGGTCTAGCGAAGCGACTCGAAACGAGGCGAGTCAGCTCGTCGCGAACCGTGCTCCGCGATGGCAACGTGGAGAAGATTTCGCGCAACTCATCGAGCATCGAGTCCTGGACCTCGGTGTCCGAGGTGTCCCCGCTGGCGAGGACCCGCTCAACCCGAAAGCGCGCGAACTCGACCGATCGGTCGATCGCCTCCTGCACTGCCTTGCTCCCCTCGGCCAGCAGCAGGTCTGCTGGGTCAGTCCCTGCCGGCAGCGGGACGACGCGCAGCGCCAGTTCACGCTCTGAGGCAAGCGTGTACGCCTTCAGCATGGCGGCCTGACCGGCCGTATCGGCGTCAAGCGCCAGTAGCACCGTGTTCGCCATCCTCGAAAGCTCACGCACCTGCGGTGGCGTCAGCGCGGTGCCCATCAGCCCAACGCAGTTCTTCATTCCCGCCTGATGCATGGCGATCACGTCCGTGTACCCCTCGCAAAGTACGACGCTATGGGCCTTGGCGGCCGACTGCCTCGCCAGCTTCGCCCCATATACGTGCGAGCCCTTGTGATACACGTCGTTGTCGGAGGTGTTCAGGTACTTGGGTGCCCGCCCGCCGCCCCCACCATCCTTCTGTTCGTCGTGCATCGCACGTGCACCGAATCCAAGGATGCTGCCTTTGATGTCGGCCAGCGGGAACATGATCCGCGAGCGGAACCGGTCATAGAGCTGCCCGTTCTCCCGCGAGCGCTGGGCCAACCCCGTCGCGTAGAGCTCCTGCTCTGAGAAGCCGCCTCGCCGTGAGGCCAACAGCACCCGATCCCATGCGCTCGGGGCATAGCCGACGCGGAACTCCTTCAGGATCTCTTCCCCCAATCCCCGGCCCAGCAGGTACTCCCGCGCACGCTCGGCCTCGTCCGAATCCCACAGGCAGCGCTCATAGTAGGCGGTGGTGCGGGCGAGCAGCTCCAGCAGTCGCTCTCGGAGTTTGCGCCGCTCGGCCTCCTTCTCGTCCTCCTCCTCGCGCTCCAGCTCGACTCCATAGCGATCCGCAAGCAGCTCGAGAGCGCCTTTGAAGTCCACCCCCTCGACCTCCTGCACGAACGTAAACACGTCCCCAGATGCCTGGCAGCCAAAACAGTAGTAGACCTTCTGCCCCGGGTCGATCCCAAACGACGGGCTGCGCTCGTGGTGGAAGGGGCACAACCCCACATAGCTAGCCGGCCCGGCCCGGCGCAGCTCGGTCCGCGCCGAGACCAGCTCGACGAAGTCGACCGTGTCGCGCACGCGCTCCTTGGACTCGCGGGTATATAAGGCCATCTCGGGCCTACGCTAGCTTGTCCATCTCAAATCAGCATCTCTGGCAAGGATTGAAATGCCCACCCACCCCGCGTGGCGTGCTGGCCGATCAGTCGATCGCATCTGATCGACTGATCGGCACGCGAGCGACCGAGGACACAGCCAGAGCTAGCGGGCGAAGGCCTGGGGCACCTCGAGCTCCTTGTACGCCCTGATGCAATACCTGTCGGTCATGCCCGCGAGGTAGTCGGTCACGCGTCGCGCCAACTCCTCATCCCCGTTCGGGTCACTCAAGTCAGCCGAAGGCTGGATCGGGCCATGGCTCTCGGGCAGCAGCTCGGGATGCTCGATGTAGTGCTCGAACAACCGTTTCACGACACCCGAGATCTTCGCGTGCTCGGCGCGCACCGCCGGTCCGAGGTAGACGTGCTCAAACATAAACTCGCGCAGCGCCTTCATCGCCGGCCCGGCCTCCGGCCCCTGGACGATGTCACCCCTCTGCCCTGACTGCTCGACCATGTCGTGCACGAGCGCGTCGATCCGCGCTGAGCCGCTCGTGCCGAGGACCGCGATCGGCTCCCTCGGCAGCTCATCCTCGCGCAGCAGCCCGGCGCGCACGGCGTCGTCGATGTCGTGGTTGATGTACGCAACGCGGTCGATCACCCTGACGATCCGTCCCTCGAGCGTCGCCGGCTGGGGCGCGCGGCTCGAGTGGCGAGCGATGCCGTCACGCACCTGCTTTGTCAAGTTGAGACCTGCTCCGTCGCGCTCGAGGCTGTCAACCACGCGCAGCGAGTGCTCGTAGTGGCGGAAGTCCCGGCCAAATCGCTCTTTCAGGCAGCGGTCGAGCATCTCCTCGCCGATATGCCCGAACGGCGGGTGTCCGAGGTCGTGCCCGAGGCCGATCGCCTCGACCAGGTCCTCGTTCAACCGCAGCGCTCGGGCGACCGTGCGCGAGATCGTGGTCACCTCGAGCGTATGCGTCAGTCGCGTGCGGTAGTGGTCGCCGCGGGGCGCCACAAACACCTGCGTCTTGTGCGTCAGCCGGCGGAACGCCTTGCAGTGCACGATCCGGTCGCGGTCGCGCTGGAACGGCGTGCGCAGCGCACAGTCCTCCTCCGCGCGCGTCCTCTCCGCCGGATATGACCTCGCCGCCAGCGGCGAGAGGGTCTCCTCCTCGAGCTGCCGCGTGCGCGCGGCGAAACCGGCCGCGACCGTGTCCTCATTGGTGGTGGCGCTGCTCATCTTCGCTCGATTGTGCCACCGGCCGTGGTCGGCCAGTCCGCTTCAGCGCTCGCGGTGCCAGTCGCTACGGCCGGTGTACTTGCGCACCAGGTGGCTCCACTTCGTCTGCATCGCGGGATCCTCGTCGTACACCGGCGCGCCGCCGCCCGGCTCGGGCAGGCTCTGCGCCGCGGCGGAGTCGATCCGCAAGTCCACGCCATGTTCGTGCAGAGACGCGACATCGGCCGCCGCGACAAAGCGTCGTCCGTGTTGAGGCGTGGCGATCACGAGACCGTGGAAGACGTCCTGCTCGGGCGCCGCCACCACATGGTGAACGGTGCCCACCCGCTCGCCGTCTGATGTGAGCACCGGCACACCCTTCTCGAGCACCTCATAGGCGATGGGAAGTCCCTCATCCACGGCATCGCACGATACCGTCCGGTTGGGGTTCGCGGCGTGGCCCCTCAGCTCGAGCGCCCCATGGCCGGCATCAGCCGCAGGTGCGCATGGTGCTCGAGCGTGGCAGAGATCGCGTGCTCGACCTGGCCCAGCGCCTCCTCCGAGGCCTTCGGCACCTCCGTCAGCGACTGGCCGAGAGCCTTCGTCATGAAGCCATACGCTGCCCCGCTGAGCGGGAATGACCCGGCCTCGCATGCTTCGCACACGACCCCTCCCGCCGCCCCTGAGAAGCCGGCGAGGTGCTCACCCTCGCCACAGCTCGCGCACGCGCCGAGCTGAGGAGCAAGGCCCGCGGCGAGCAGCAACTTCAGGCGGAACGCCAGCGCGGCCGCGCGACGACCGATCGAGGGCACGGACGCACAGTCCGAGGGACTGGGTTCAGAATGGCTGGGCCGGCCAGCAGGAGGTCGATCGGCGCGCGGGGGCTGCTCATCGAGCAGCGACAGATAACGACACAGCAGATTGAACACGCCCGGGTGGGGCTCACCCGTCTCGAACAAGCGCCCCACCGCGTCGCACGCGCGCGCGGCCGCATCCAACGCGCGCGCGTCACCGCGCAGGCGGGCATGGGCGTCGACGGTCTGCGCGCCGGTCACCGTCAACAGCTCGCCTTTGCCTTCGTGCAGGTCCAGCTGTAAGCGGAAGAACGGCTCCAGACGTCCCCCAAAGCGGCTGCGCGTACGGCGCACACCCTTGGCGATTGCGCTCACCCGCCCGCGATTGGGCGTGTACAGGTGCATGATGCGATCGGCCTCGCCGTAGCGCATCGAACGCAGGACGACCGCCTCCGTCTTGATCGGTCCCGCCATCGCCTAGTCGAGTGTAAGTCCCGTGGCGGCGGGTAATGATCCCTTGCTATACTTTATGAAGTAATGGGAGAGAGCCTGGTGAGACCAGCAATCAATGAGTGAGATAACCGTATACAGCACCGAACCGTGCTCGTTCTGCGCACGCGTCAAGGGCCTCCTTGAGGCGCGCGGGGTCGAGTTCACCGAAGTCAACCTCGCCAAGGACCCCGAGGGACGCGTGGAGCTGGCGAGTAGGACCGGCATGATGACCTTCCCCCAGGTCCTCATCGACGGCGAGTTGCTGGGCGGCTTCAGCGAGCTGCAGGCGGCCGCCACCAGCGGTCGTCTGGACGAGTTGGTCGCTCGCGGCCTGAGCGCTCAGAGCTGAAGCGGCCAGCGCAATGACGCGGCGCGAGATGCGCAAGAAGCACTAACGACGACGCACACGCCGCCGCGGTCGCGGCTGGCAGCTCTCGCATACGTAGGTGCCACGCCCGGCGACGACCATCTTTACGATCGTCGTTCCGCACTTGCCGCACGGCTCCCCCGCGCGGCGGTGGACCAGGAACTGGTCCTGAAAGGATCCGCGCACGCCGTCGACGTGGCGGAAGTCGTCGATCGTCGCGCCGCGCGCGTCGATGCCGGCTTGGAGCGCGTCGATTGTGGTCTCACGCAGACGCGCGTACTGCTCGGCGGATAGGCGCCCGGCCGGGCGCAGCGGGTGGATGCCCGCGCGGAAAAGCGCCTCGTCGGCATAGATGTTCCCGACGCCTGCGATCTTGCGCTGGTCGAGTAGAAACGCCTTGATCGGCGCCGCGCGCCCCCGGGCCAGCCCGCGCAGGTGCTCGACGGTGAAACGCTCGTCCAACGGCTCCAACCCCAGGCGCGCGGCGAAGAACGCCTCCAGCGCCTCGGAGCTCAGCAGCAGCTCGCCGGTGCCGAACCGCCGCGGGTCGACGATCACCAGGTGGCGCTTGCGGCGGCCGGCGGCGCTGCGATCTCCGCGCACACCACGCCCAGCGGCTACCGGGCCCAGCTCCATCCGAACGCGGGTATGCGGTGGCTCCGGAGCGGGCTCACACAGCACCGCTCCGGTCATGCGCAGGTGCTGGGCGACGTGGACATCCTCCGAGAAGCTCCACAGCAGGTACTTGCCCCGCCGGCTCAGGCGTTCGATGCGCCGCCCGAGGAGAGCCTCAGCCAGCTCCTTGGGGGCGAGCGGTCGTGACCAGCGCGGGTCGAGGATCTCGATGCGCTTCAGCTTGCGTCCCTCTACCAGCGGGGCAAGCTGGCGTCGGATCGTCTCGACCTCGGGAAGCTCCGGCATCGCGCCCTAGCTTATGGACCCGTGAACGCCTCCCCGGGGAGCTCATCCGCGTCGCGGCCGGTGAGCCAGCGCAGCACCGTCGCGCCGACATCGGCCAGCGGGCCATCGTGGCGAGTGCCACTCGAGCGCTCGCCGCTCGCCCGCGCGCTGAGCATCTCCCCGGTGACCGCCAGTAGCGGCGCGTACTCGCGCGTGTGATCGGTGCCCGGGTGGGCCGGGTCGACGCCGTGGTCGGCGGTCACGATCATCAGATCGCCGGCGCGCATACGCGCGAGCATCCGCGCCAGTGCGGAGTCGATCTCGCAGAGCGCACGGTGAAAGCCCTCCACGTCCTTGCGGTGACCGTAGACCTGATCGGTCTCGATCAGGTTGACAAAGATCAGCCCCTCCCCCAACTCGTCGAGCAGCGCGCTCGCGCTCTGGAGCGCTTGCGCGTTGGTGGCGCCAGGGTGAGAGTGGGTCACGCCGACGCCGGCGAACAGATCGCTGATCTTCCCCACCCCATGCACCTCTAAACCGGCGCCTCGAAGCTCTCCCAGATAGCTTCGCCCCGGTGGGCGCACGGCGAAGTCGCGTCGCCCCTCCGTGCGTCGGAACGCCCCCTCGATGCCCGTGAAGGGACGCGCTATCACCCGCCCCACCGCATCCTCCCCGCTCATCGTCGCCCGCGCGGCTTCGCAGGCGCGATACAGCTCCGCGGCGGGCACACGCGCGACGTGCGCGGCCAGCTGGAGCACGGAATCCTGGGAGGTGTAGAGGATCAGCGCGCCCGTGCGCACGTGCTCGGCGCCGAAGTCCTCGATCGCGGCGATCCCGTTATAGGGACGGTTGCAGATGACCTCATGGCCCATCGCCTCGACGAGCCGGGCGATCGCCCGCGGTGGGAAGCCCCCTGGATAAGTGGGCAGCGGGCGCTCCAGCACAACCCCCATCAGCTCCCAGTGGCCGGTCGTGGAATCCTTGCCCGGCCCCAGCGGGTGCAGGCGACCGTGGATCGCCGGGTCCTTCACCGCGGGGACGCCCCGCAGGGGGAGGATCGACCCCAGACCGAGCGCAGCGAGCGTCGACAGCTCGAGGCCCCCCACAGCCTCGGCCACGTGGGCGAGCGTGTTAGCTCCCTCGTCCCCGTAGCTCGCGGCGTCAGGCAGCGCCCCGACGCCACATGCGTCGATCACGAGCACCACCGCTCGCCGATTCCCGCCCTCGCCCCCGTCCGCTCCCATCAGGAGATGTCCGTCTCAGAACCAGTCCCGGAGCGAGCATGGCCATCGTCGGAGTGGGCATGGCCATCCTTGCTACGTAAGGGCCTCGAGCCGTCGCGCGACGCGCGGGGGTGCGCGTTGAAGTAGGCGTCCTTCAGCCGCTCGGCAGACAGGTGGGTGTAGACCTGCGTGGTCGCGAGGTCCGCATGGCCGAGCATCTCCTGCAGCGAGCGCAGATCACAGCCGCCGGCGAGCAGGTGGGTGGCGAACGTGTGGCGCAGGGTGTGTGGGCTCATCTTCTCCTCGAGACCCGCGCCATGCGCGTGGCCCTGGACGATCTTGTAGAGGCCCTGGCGCGTGAGGCCCGAGCCACGGCTGTTGACGAACAGCCGCGACTCCACCCTCAGGCCCACCAACGCGGGCCGCCCGCGCCGCAGGTATGAATCCAGCGCTCCGAGCGCCTGACGGCCGATCGGGACGAGCCGTTCCTTCGAGCCCTTGCCGCGCGCGCGCAGCACGCCCTCCTCCACGTCGATGTCCGCGAGCTCCAGGCCGACCGCCTCCGAGGCGCGCAGGCCGCACGCGTACATGAGCTCGAGCAGAGCACGGTCGCGCAGCGCGCGGGGCTCGGTCCCCTTCGGCTCGCACAACAGCCGGGTGACCTCTCCGCGAGTGAGTACTCGCGGCAGGCGCTGTGTCTTCTGCGGCCCGCGCAGCTCGGCGGTGGGATCGTGCTCGATCGCCCCCTCGCGACGCAGGTGGCGGTAGAACGAGCGCAGGCAAGCAACCTTGCGTGCAAGCGTGGCCGCCGCCACCGGCTGACGCTCGCCGTCTCTGAGAGCCAGCTCGGACAGAAACGCGGCGAGATCTCCGTGTTGGACCTCCATCACGCTCAGCCCGCGGCGATCCAAGAACTCTCCGAACTGGAGCAGGTCTGAGCGGTAAGCCTCGAGCGTGTTACGCGCCAGCCCCCGCTCGAGCTCCAGATAGGCGAGGAAGTCGAGAATCAGGCGCTCCATGCTCCAAGACACCACGAGGATCTCGGGAGAGCTCACATACGGAGCTTCGCCTCTCCTTCGGTAGCTCCTTCCTCGTGGCGGCCGTTCGAGGAGTCACCCCGCGCTGCCAGCTCCGCGAGCGCTCCTCCCCCGGCGAGCGCCGCCCCGAAGAACAAGGGGTCCTCGATCAAGCGACGGCCCATCGTCTCGGTGGGCAGACCGCTCGAGGCGTAGGCCGGCAGGTCCACCACCGCCCGGCGCCAATCGTGGCGGGTTATGCGAGCTGGGCGCTCGACGTCCAGCTCCAGCATCGGACGACTTGGCATCGCCCCACCGAAGACCGCACCGAGCCCCGCGCGCAGGTCGGCGCCGACGGGCGAGCGCATCCCGGCGGGCAGCGCCACCGTGACTGGCTCGAGCAGCAGGTCGAGCACCGTGAGGGTGTGGTGTGAGATGCCGCGATGGCGTGCGCGGAGATCACCTGAAGACATCCGCGCCACCAACAGCGTCGAGCAGCCCAGCGCGAGGGCCGCGTGCGCGGAGTCAAGGGCTGACATGCCGCCATGTCCGAGCGGCGAGCTCGAACCCACGATCCCCGGCCCCGGTCCGCATACCGCGGCGTCCCAACCCAGTGCGCACAGCCCATGGTGCAGAGCACCGGCGGTAGTGATCGCCTCACCCTCTCCCCCGAAGGCCGCGCCCGCCGTCAGGTGGCCAGACAGCAGCCCGCGTTCGCGCAGCGCGCGAGCCGTGCGCGAATGTCCGGCGGGCAGCGCGCCGCCCTCCGTCTGCACATACCCCAACCGCCCGCCTGGAACGGCCTGTGCGTAAGCCCAGGCGACCGCGGCGAGCTGGCCATGCAGGGCGAGCACCGCAACAGGCCGCTCCAGCGGACCGGTCGAGAGATCCGTCCACTCCTCCTCGACCGGCGCGACCGCGTGCTGGAGGCTCGTGTAGTTGAGCTTCATCACGTGCGGGCGAGCGGGGCGGGCGGGGCGGGCCGGGTGGGCCGGATCCTGATCTTCCTCCCCCCCGAGACCACGCGAAAGGTTGACGTGGACGATGTCGGAACCCCCCGAGCCCAGACCGAGATCGAGCGCTTGCACGTTCACGATCACCTCATCCCCCACCTCAGCACGGCCGACGAGCGCGACATCGGCGATCGCGGGGCGTCGGGCGGCGTCACCGCCGCCGCCGGCGGTGACGAGCTCGATCACGAGCTCCTGCTCCGGGGCCTCGATCGACGTGCCCGCGTCGACCACTACGGCACGGCGAAGCTTCAGCATCGGCGGGGTCCCGGGGCAAACATGCGGTCAGTGTCTGCCGGATGGATGGATGGTCGTGCTCTGACGTCCGACGGCGTCGGTGAGCGTGCTATCGATCGTCCGGGATCGGCCAGCACATGGGCCGACGGCGGCGGGTGTCAGACGCATCAAGGCACCGGGGAACGCCGGCGAATTTTTGACTCGCGACACCGGGCGGTTACCGCGCGACGGGATGCGTGTGAGCCGGCCGCGCGAGTGGATCGAGGTGGCCGTCCGCCGATAGCTCCTCGACGCGGACGTCCACGTCGCACTGACAATCTGGCAGGTTGGCGAGCTCGTGTGCGCGATCGATCATCTCGGCCGCGATCGTGTCTGAGTGTCGCTCGTCGACGTCCCGGAAGATGGCTTCCACACGCAGCGTGCCGGACTCGCTCGGCGCGATCTCGCCGAGCTCCTCGGGGGAGGAAAGCTCCGCGCTCACGGCCGGCCCGCGAGCATCTGGGCGACGTCCTCACGCTCGGCCGCGCGCTCGGAGGCAGCGGCGACGAAGTCGCGGAACAGCGGCGCGGGGCGCTCGGGGCGGGACTTGAACTCGGGATGAAACTGAGAGGCGACGAAGAAGGGGTGGCCCTCCAGCTCGATCGTCTCGACGAGGCGCTCGTCAGGCGAGGTGCCGGACACCGTCAGGCCAGCGCTCTGGAGGCGCTTGCGCAGCAGGTTGTTGACCTCATAGCGGTGTCGGTGGCGCTCGTAGATGACCGCCTCACCATAGATCTCACGCGCTCGCGTGCCCGCGTGAAGCTTGATCGGGTCAGCGCCGAGGCGCATCGTCCCACCGAGATCGGCTACCTCCTTCTGCTCGGGCAGCAGATCGATCACGGGGAAGGGCGTCTCCAGGTCGAACTCGGTTGAGTTCGCGCCCTCCATGCCGGCGACATGCCGGGCGAACTCGGCCACGGCGACCTGCATCCCCAGGCAGATGCCCAGATAGGGGATGTTCCGCTCGCGCGCGATCTGAGCCGCGGCGATCTTGCCCTCGATCCCGCGTCCGCCGAAGCCGCCGGGGATCAGGATGCCGTCGGCGGCGGCCAACCGCGCGGCGGCGCTTTCGCCGTCGCCGCTGGGCTGCGCGTCGAGCTCCCGCTCGGAGCCGGCCTCGAGGCTCTCTGAGTCGATCCAGTCGATCTCCACCCGGCTGTCTTTCAGCGCAGCCGCATGACGAAGCGCCTCGGAGACCGACAGGTAGGCGTCCTCGAGCTTCACGTACTTGCCCACCAGGGCGATCCGCACCGTGTGGGTTGCCTTCTCGGCGCGCTCGATCGGCTCTTTCCAGTTGGACAGCTCGGGGGCCGGTGTGGCCTCCAGGCCGAAGTGCTCGAGGATGAAGTCGTCCACGCCCTGCGCGTGGAAGGTGAGCGGCACCTTGTAGATGTTGTCGACATCGCACGCCGAGACGATCGCCTCGGCCGGCAGGCTCGCGAACAGGGCGATCTTCTTGCGGATCTCCGCCGAGAGCAAGCCCTCCGAGCGGCACATCAGCATGTCCGGCGCGATCCCGATGCGCCGCAACTCGTTGACGGAGTGCTGGGTCGGCTTGGTCTTCAGCTCACCCGCGTGGCCAATGTAGGGCACGAGCGTCAGGTGGATGAACATGCAGCGTCGCCGTCCCACGTCAACGGGGAACTGGCGGATCGCCTCCAGGAACGGCAGCGACTCGATGTCGCCGACCGTGCCGCCGATCTCGGTGATCACGAAATCCACGTCTGAGGACTCGGCTATCAGCGCGACCCGCTGCTTGATCTCATCGGTGATGTGCGGCACCACCTGCACGGTGCCGCCGAGGTAGTCGCCACGACGCTCGCGCCGGATCACCGTGTCGTAGACGCCACCCGCGGTCACGTTCGAGGCGCGACTGGTGTTGGCGTCGGTGAAGCGCTCGTAGTGGCCGAGGTCGAGGTCGGTCTCCGCGCCGTCCTCGGTAACGAACACCTCGCCGTGCTGGTAGGGCGACATGGTGCCCGGGTCGACGTTGATGTAGGGGTCGAACTTCTGCAGGCCCACGGTCAGGCCGCGCGAGACGAGCAGGCGCCCGAGGGAGGCCGCGGCGATACCCTTACCCAGCGAGGAGACGACACCGCCGGTCACGAAGATGAACCGGGTCTTGCTCGGAGCTTGGGCGTGGCGATCGGACATGTGCGAAGTCATGAGGGCCTGCCCCAGGAGTCTAGTTCGCGCAGCCCCGGCGTTCGCTCCAGGAGCGTGGAAATAGAGCGAAACTCGCCATATACCGTGATAAGGATGAGCACAGCGAGGGCCACCACCTGGCCCGTGCCGGACAGCGTCAGCACCAGCCACAGTCCCGCCAGCGCCCCCAGGAGGTTGGCGCCCGTGTCGCCGAGCATCGCCCGCTCGCGCAGGTCGTAGAAGCCGGCGACGAGCGCCGGCGCCGCGAACAGGCCAAGCGCCCACAGCGGCCGCACGTTCGCCGAGCCGATTCCCAGGCCGGCGCCGAGCAGCACGAAGACCTTGGTCGAGCGCCCGGGGCGCAGGTCGAGCAGGTTGAAGACATTCGTGGCCAGCACGAGCACGGCGGCCGCGAGCAGCCAGCGGCCGGTGGAGAGACCCGCGAAGTCCATCACCAGCAGCGCCAGGCCGAGCGAGCCGGCCCCCTTCAGCGCACCCGTGGACAGCTCGCCGCGCAGCACCGCGGCGCCGTGGCCGCGCCACCCGCGCGGGCTCACCGCACCAGGGCTCCGGGCGCCGAGCGTGTCGTCGATCAGGCCGAGGCAGGCGACCCCGAGCGCGTAGCCGGCGATCGGGATCAGCCGCGGATAGAGGATTCCGACATGCGCCAGACGTTCGATCAGCGCGAGTGGGACGAGCGCGAGCAGCGCGGCCGCCAGCACGAGCACGCCGAAGGGAAACGGGAGCTCACGGTCTCGGTAGTTGGCTTGGGTGTGCCCGCCCTCACTCAGCGCGCGCAGTGTCGGCTGCGCGAGGATCGCGGCGCCAGCCAGAGCCAGCAGGAAAGGCAGGGAGCGCATAGCAGGAAGCTAGCGATGAGAGCGGACGGGGCGCGTCCCGCGGCGGCCGTCTCGGGGCCACCGCTCTTTCCTCTTCTGGCTGTGACCAACATATGTGCTCGGTCATGGCTGGACGGTCGTGGGCACGACGCTCGGCAGCAACGAGTCCGCTGTTGACTTGACGCCAAAGGCGCCGTGGGCGCCGGCGAGCGCATATACGAGTGCGGCCTGGCCGGCGAGCGCGTCGAGATCGTCGACACTCGAGATATTCATGCTCTTGTACCAGGGGACCTGCGAGGGTTCGGCGCCCGTCAGCTCGACCCCCACGGTGGGCACCCCGACGGCGGCGACGCCGGTGAGCAGGCCGGACTCGAAGGCGGCGCTCGCTTCGGTCTGCGCGGCGTTCATGCCGGTCGGCTCTGAACGCATCACGACCAGTCCTTCGAGCCGTCCGAGCTGGCCGTCGAAGGCGCCCATCAGGCTGGCGCGCACGCGGCTGAGCAGCTCGCGGTCCAGGAGCTGCCCACCACTCACGAGCTGCTTGCCGACGAGCTCGCCAAAGCGCTTGACGAGCTGGTTCGAGCCGGCGAGCGCCGCGTAGTGGGTGCCGGCCGCCTCGCGGGCTATACCGGCCAGGTCCAGCGGCTCGCGCACCGCCACCACGGTCTGAAGATTGCCGCCGGCCTGCGTCACCGCGGCGCGCACGCGGCCATTGATCTCATCCGAGGAGCCGCCGAGGAACACCAGCCCGACGCTGCGCCCGTTCAGCAGTTCGTGGACCGCGAGCGGGTAGAGGCCGCTGGCGAACGCTTCCTCCTCGGCCAGCTCGTCTTTGAGTTGCCCGGCCTGCTGGTGCGCTCCGCTCACTTCCGAGCTGAGCTGATGGACGATGCCGTTCTTGGCTGAGGAAACGAGGCTCGAGTCGCCGATCGCCACACCGATGACGACGCCCACCGCGAGCGCGAGCAGGACGGCGGCGAGAGAGAGCGCGTGATAGCGGTAGTCGAACATCTAACGAGAGCGCGCGCGTAAGAGCGAGTCAGCCGCCCGCGACAGTCGATCGAACATGCACCGCTCGAACATCGGCCAGCAGCCGAAGCTTCAACCAGAGCAGATCGACCACGTCGCGCAGGACCGGGGTCATCCAGACGACCGCGATGATCGCGATCAGGCCCGCGGCGATCACGACCAGCAGTGGAGTCAGACCGGGCCGGGGCTGGTAGAGGCGGCTCACGCCCTTGGCGTCGACAAGGATCTCCCCGATGCGCAGGCGCGTGAGGAACGTCGAAGACATGCCTTTGCGGTTGCGGTCGAGAAACTCGACGAGGTTGAACTGGGAACCCACCGAGACGATCAGCCGAGCGCCCTTCTCCGCGGCGATCAGCAGCGCCACATCCTGGCTGGTGCCGGGCGCCGGGACGAGCTTGAACTGCAGCCCCAGCTCTTCCAGACGGTGACGGCCGGGCGCGTGGCCGTCCGGATAAGAGTGCACGACGAGCTCCGCCCCACGGCGGTAGGAGGTCATCAGGGCGGCCTCCCCAGCCGAGTCCATGTCCCCGACGATCATGTTCGGGGTCAGCCCCGCTTCCAACAGCGCCTCGGCGCCGCCATCGACGGCGATGAGCACGGGCCGCCTGTCGCGGATGAACGGCCGCAGGGTGCGCAGGTCGTGCTGATGGCCGACACCACGGACCACGACGAGCGTGGAGCGATCGCGGAAGTCGGTGGCGAAGCGCGGCAGCTCGATCCTGCCCGCCAGCAGCTCGCGCTCCTCACGCATGTGCTCGATCGTGTTGTGCGCGAAGCGCTCGAGCGCCTCACCGATCTCGCGCCGCCTGGCGTCGGTATCGGCTAGTACGCGGGCGAGGTCGAGCACCTCTCCACGTGCAAGTGTTTCGCCGTTGCACAGGACGTCGCCGCCGCGCACGACGACCACATCCCCGTCGGACAGCTGCTTGAAGAGCGAGTCCTCGGGAACGTCCAGGAGCAGCACGCCCGCTTCGACGAGCAGCTGCGGTCCGAGGTTCGGATAGGAGCCGGAGGAGGATGGACTGCAGTTGATCACCGCCGCGGCGCCAGCGGCGATCAGCTCCTCGGCCGAGACCCTGTCGATATCCAGATGGTCGAGGAGCGCGACGTCGCCGCGCGAGAGATGCTTGACGAGCAGCTTCGTCCGCCGGCCGAGCCGCACCGGTCCGCTCACGATTCGCTCCGCCGCGCCCACCTCCCCCAGCGGGAGCGCGTTCAACGAAGCCGCGCGGTCCGTGGTGCTGGGTCGTGTCGCGGCCATCGAATCGAGAGTAACGGCCGCGGGCGCAAAGCGCACTGTTTGCAACGCACCGAGGGCTTCGGAACCTCAGTCAGGCCGCTTTACGCAGGCCGCGGGCGTGGCGGCGGGCGGTTGCGTCTTGGTCCTCGGCGCCGAGCATGCGGACCAGCTCGGAGACCACCTCGGGCTCGCCGAGCTGGACGACCGTGGTGAGCGTGGGGTCGGCGGAGGTGTCCTTTGAGATCGAGAAGTGACGGGCGCCGAGCGAGGCGATCTGGGGCAGGTGGGTGACGCACAGCACCTGCCTGGTTGCGCTGAGCTGCCGCAGGCGCTCGCCGACGGCACGCGCGGTGTGACCGCCGATGCCGGCGTCGACCTCGTCGAACACGAGCGTCGCGTCCGTCGCGGAGGTGTTTGCGACGCCGGCACGACCCGGCCGTCGCCGCGCGGCGCTGGATGCGGTGATCAGCGCGAGCATCACGCGCGACAGCTCACCGCCTGAAGCGATCTCGCGCAGCGGGCCCAGCGGTACGCCGGGATTGGGTGCGATCAAGAACTCGACGGCGTCACCGCCCGCGGGACCGGCGTCGCGGTGGGTTAGCGCCACCTCGAAGATGGCGTCGTCCATCTGAAGCTCGGCGAGCTCCTCGCGCACGGCGAGCGCCAGACGCGGGGCCACGGTCTCACGCGCCAGACGCAGGGCCTGAACGTGCTCGTCGAGTGTGGCGCGGGCCTCGCGCAGATGCTCGGTGGTCTGCGTGCACGCCACCTCGGCGCTCCTCAGCTCGTCGCGACGCACGCGGAGGAGAGCGGCGTGATCCAGAACCGCACGGATGGTGCCGCCGTGCTTGCGCAGCAGGCGCTCGATTACGGCCAAGCGTTCCTCGAGCGAGTCGAGCGAGATGTCCTCACCCGTGAGATCTTCTCCGTAGGAGCGCAGCGCGGTCGCCAGGTCATGGGACTCGATCACGAGCGCGCGCAAACGCTCGGAGAGCCCATCGAGACGCTCATCGACGCCGGCCAGCGCATCCAGATGCGAGCTGGCGCCCGCCATCAGCTGCGCGGCCCCGGGGAGATCCGAGCCGTCCGGCGCGAGCGCGGCCGCCCCGGCGCCGGCGGCAAACGTGAGTGCGTCGAGACGACGCAGTCGCTCGCGGGTCCCCAGCAGCTCCTCGTACTCGCGCTCATCCAGTGCGGCGGAGTCGATCTCGGAGAGCTCATACTCGAGTAGGTCGAACTCGCGCTCGCGAGCCGTCGCCAGCTCCCGCAGCCCGTCGAGCCGCGCTTGGAGAAGCCTGGCCTGCGTATGCGCCCGCGCACAGGCGTCCAGGCGCTGGGAGTGGTCGAGTCCACAAAAATCGTCGAGGATCTCGAGTTGGGCGGCGGACAGGGTGAGCTTGCGATGCTCGTGCTGGCCATAGAAGGAGAGGAGCTTCCCGCCGAGGTCGCGCAGCTCCCCGACGGCCGCTGAGCGGCCATTGAGGTATGCGCGCGTACGCTGCCCGTCCGCGCCGATGCGACGGGCGAGGACGATCTCCGTGGCATCGGCGGGCAGGCGTTCGCCGAACTCCTCGCGCAGGTGCTCGGGCAGGTCAAAAATGCCCTCGACGTAAGCCTCACCGGCCCCAGGGCGCACGATCCCGGGCCGTGCGCGACCCCCGAGGAGAAGGTCGAGCGCATGCGCGAGCACCGTCTTACCGGCGCCGGTCTCGCCGGTGAGCACATTCAACCCCGGGGCCAGCCGCAGCTCTGCCCGCTCGATCAGCAGAAGATTCTCGACGCGAAGCTCTTGGAGCACACGGGCAGGTCTAGCAGTGCATGCCGACAGATCGCTCACACCGAGGTCGCATAAGCAGGCATAATCTCTAGATACGGTCCAGGGATGGGCTCGAGCGACCCGATCTGCACGTACACTCGTCCGCCAAACGGCATGGCTGCCAGCGACCCTCATACACGCTCTCACCGGCTTCGGCGGGAGCAGGTCGCATGCCTGTCCGCGACGGCTCTGGCGGAACGGCTGGAGGAGGAGATCAACCGCTCGGGGCGCTACGGCACCCCACTGAGCTGCCTGTTGGTGGTGATCGACAACCTCGACGAGCTGTCGCGGGAGCACGGGAGCGAACTACCCGAGCAGACATTCGCCTATGTGGGCCCGGCGTTACGGCGCGAGCTGCGGCGCTTCGACCGAGTCGGCAGGCCGAGCGACAGCGAGCTGCTCCTCGTGCTGCCCGGCGCCGACGGTCCACGCGGTGAGATCGTGGCCAGGCGAGTGCTCGACAGGCTGCGCACGATCAAGGTCGAAGCCGAGGGGGTGCGCCGGCCGCTGCGCGTCTCGGTAGGGCTGGCGGCTTGGCAAAAGGACGTAAGCGGCGAAGATCTGCTGAGCCAGACACGGATCGCGGCGCAGCGGGGACACGGCGAGGAGGGCCTCCAACCCGGGCTCGAGACCCCGAGCGCGGTCGGCTCGCTGTCCTCCCTGGAAAGTACCGGACCCGTATAAGAACCTGTTTCAAGAAGATCGGCGCGTCCGGATGCGTCCCTGGACACGGCGCTGGACCGGTCGAAGATCCATGGGATCTTCGACCGTCGCCACGTGATGGCTCGCACATGCCACCAGCATGCGCTTCGCCATCCCGCGACGCCCAGCTTGATCCATGAACACCCCGACCACACCGCCTATCTTGAAACAGGTTCTGAGAGGGAGCCGTCAGCGCAGAGCACACGGGCCCGGAGTCGCTCAGCACGGGGCACAGGCTGTTCAATTAGAGCGCGGCGAGCCCGCAGGCACCATAATCCCACGCTGTGCTCTCTGGGTCAGAGTTGTGGCTGCTGCGCCTGATGGCCGATCGAGGCCTCGCGCTGCTCGACGCGGGCACGCTGCTGATGGTGATCGAGGAGCGCGGCGAGCTGCGCGTGGCGGCTGCCAGCGGCGAAGGCACGCCCCGCGTACGGATCATGCCGGTGGAGGGCAGCGCGCTTGGGGCTCTCTACCGTGCGGGCGAGCCGGTGGCGCTGGATCGCCCGCGTGGTCAGGAGGCGGCATGGCTGCACGAACTGGGTCTCGAGGCGCGGTCGGTCCTCGTCGAGCCGCTGAGCATGGAGGGTCAGGGCGGCGGCATGGTGATCGCGCTGCGCAGCGACGGCGGCTTCCGCAACCCCGACCGCCAAGCGTTGAACGCATTCGCGACGAGCGTCTCGCAGCGGCTCGTGGCGGAGCGCTCGGTCGAGATCGAGCGCTTGCGTTACGGGATGGAGGCGCGCGAGCGCGAGCGCACGCGGTGGGCGAGGGAGATCCACGACGAGACCATCCAGGGCCTCGGCGCGTTGCGGTTGAAGCTGGCCAACGCGCGCGACGCCGATGAACGGGCGGCGCTGAGTGCGGCCGTGGAAGCGGTGCTGGAGGGGTTGGGCGATGAGATCGACGGCCTGCGCCATCTGATCACCGAGCTCCGTCCCGCGGCGCTCGACGACCTCGGGCTGGCGGCCGCGCTGGAGGCGCTGGCACGGCGCATGCAGGCGATCGACGGGTTGGATGTGCGGACCGAGATCGACCTGGGCCCCGAGTCAGCAGAGCGGCGCCTGGACCCAGAGCTCGAGAGCACCATCTACCGGGTCGTGCAGGAGGCGCTCACGAACGTCAGCCGCCATGCCCAGGCGACGCACGCGCTCGTGAGCGTGAGCGAGCGCGACGGCATCGTCAGAGCGTCGGTCACGGATGACGGTAGAGGACTCCCCAACTCCGAGCGCCTCGGCCCCCGAGGCGATGGCTTGGAGGGGGGCTTCGGGATGTCCGGCATGCGCGAGCGCGCGGAGCTCGTGGGGGGCGAGCTCGAGCTGGTCCCCGCTCCGGGCGGGGGGACCGTGATGCGCCTGTCCGTGCCGCTCGAGGGACGACCCACGGTGGAGCCAGAGCACGCTGCACAGCACTGAGGGCGCCTCGGCCCCGTGCATCGAGCGCTGGGAGTCCGCCCTGTGGCGGGCGCCTGCTGCTAGTCCACCAACCCCAACTTCCGCGCGTAGGCGGTGATCTCCGCGCGCGAGGAGAAACCGAGCTTCTCGATCGCGCGCGCGCGATAGGTCTTGACCGTGCGCTCGGCCACATGCAGCTGCTCGGCGATCTGGGGGTTGGTGTAGCCGTTGGCGATCAGCCTCACCACCTCGCGCTCGCGCTCGGACAGCGCGACGCCGTCGGCGGGATTGTCCTCGCCGGCGGCCATCAGCGCGCCGAGCCGCGGGTGCAGATAGTTGCTCCCCGCGACCGCCAGGCGGAAGGCTTGCAGCAGCTCCGCGGGCTCGGCCTCCTTCAGCACGTAGCTGCGCGCCCCCGCCCTCAGCGCCTGGCGGGCGTACTCGGGGTCCTCGCGCATCGTCAGGATCGCGACCGCGAGCCCCGGATGAGCGACGAAGCACTGTGGCAGCGCCGCGAGGCTCGAGCCGCCCGGCATCGTCAGGTCGAGCGTGAGCAGGTCCGGCTTGTGCTCGCGCACCGCGCGGATCGTGGCGGGGACATCGGCGGCTTCGTCGACGACCCGAAACTCTCCCGCCTCCCGCTCGAGCACGGTGCGGATGCCGTCGCGCACGACCCCGTGGTCATCGGCGATGACCACATCGATCGGTCGATCCACCCCTGGCGTGCCGTCCTGCATCTGGCGCACACCGTAGCGCCTGGGCGGGACAACCCCTGGATCCGAGCCGCGGGCTCGCGCCCAAAGGACCCTATGGGACTACACAGATCTGCCCTTTTGGGACGACACGATCGGCACCACTCGCCCGACAGACAAACGGCTCTGAAGGACGCATCATGTCGTCTATGGCGAGCACTGTCTCCAGCACTCCGCGCCAAACGGCCGCAACGGCGGCCCACACGGCGCACCCCACCACATGAAGGAGCCGACATGATCGCCCTGAGCATTGCAATCACCTGGCTGACCCTGACTGCCACCGGCTTCCTCGCGCTGTCGGCGATCGCTCGCGCCGAGGCCCGCAGCGACGTCGAGGCCGATATCGCGTCGCTTGAGCTCCGGCCGATCTCACAGGGCGGTTTACAACCGGCCGTATTGGGAATGATGGAGCTATGAGCACCGCCGCATCGCACTACTGGGCGCGCGAGCGCTCCCGCGCCCCCCGACTGCGGCTCCTGCGCGGCGCGGAGAGCGTGCGCGCCGGATCGCCCCGCGCGGATGAATCCACTCGCTCGGTAGCGGGGCGGCCAGCCCTGCGGCTCATGGTCGACCCCGCGCCCGTCCTGATCGCCGGGTCGGATTCGGCGCGGCGCGCGGCCTTGATCGACGACTTGACCCAGACGATGCCGCAGAGCACCCTGTTCGAGGAGGCCAGCGCGGTCTCAGAGGTGCTGGAGCAGGCCCCCGCCAGCCGCATGGTGATACTCAGCGGCGACCTCGACGACACTCCGGCGGAGTCGCTGATGCACATGCTCGGGCACAGGCACCCGGGTCTGCCGGTCGTAAGCGTCGAAGGTCCGGCGCCCGCCTCGCGCGCGTAGCGTCGCTGAAGCACAGCGGCGGGGCTCGCTCCCGTCTCAAGCAGGCGGTAGCGTGGCGGCGTGCCATCGCCGCTCTCCTCGCCCCGGCTACGAAGACTCCTCGCCGCCTACACCGTCAACCGGCTGGGCACATGGTTCGCCTTCGTCGCGCTCTCGCTTGTCGTATTCGACCACACGCACAGCGCCTTGGCGGTCGCGGCGCTGCTGCTCGCGTGGCAGGCCCTGCCAGCGTTCGCCGTTCCCGCCGTCGTCGCGCGGGTCGAGGCATCTCAGCGCCGTGGCGAGCTCAGCAGGCTGTACTTCTTCGAGGCGATCGCAACGGCTGCGCTCGCGGTTCTCCTGTGGCACTTCTGGCTGCCGGCGGTGCTGCTGCTGGCGGCGCTCGACGGGACGGCGGCGCTCGCGGCCAGCGCGCTCCTGCGCACGGAGGTGGCGCGAACCGCACGCGAGCAGGTCGAAGCGGAGCTGGGAAGCGCGGCGGGAGCGGACGGTCGCGTCGGGGCGGCGGGATCGGCGGTCCCGCCGGCGGGAGGAGCGGTGAGCGACACCAGCGTCGAGAACGCCGCTCACGAGGCCGAGCGCAAGGCGAACGCGGCGCTCAACGTCGCCTTCTCCGTCACCTTCGTACTAGGGCCCGCGCTCGCCGGCGTGCTGGTCGCCGCGGCTGGTGCGCCCGCCGCGCTGTTCATCGACGTCGGCTCGTTTTTGATCTGCGGGGCGCTGCTGATCGATCTGCACCCACACGTCGATGAGGCCGGCGATGGCTCCGTGCGCGCCCGCCTGCGCGCCGCCTGGAGACACATCAACGAGGCGCCCTCACTGCGCGCTCTGCTGCTGGTCGAGGCGGTCGCGCTCATCTTCTCCGAGTCTGCAGGGCCGGTCGAGGTCGCCTATGCGAAGTCCACCCTGCACGCCGGCGACCGTGGCTTCGGCTTGCTTCTGGCCACTTGGGGAGCGGGCGCCGTACTCGGGAGTCTCATCTTCGCGCGCTCGCTCCGACGGCCGCTGGGAGCGTTGCTGAGCGCCGGCACGCTCGCGGCCGGACTCGCCTATGTCGGCTACGCCGCGGCGCCGTCCCTCCTCCTCGCCTGCCTCGCCGCGCTCATCGGCGGAATCGGCAACGGGGTGGAGACGCCGGCGCTGATCAGCATCGTTCAGCGGCTCACGCCGCAGGACCTCCACGGCCGCATGATGGGAGCGGTCGAATCACTCGCAGCTCTCTGTATCGCGATCGGCCTGCCGTTGGGCGGAGTCCTGGTTGCGCTCAGCTCGCCGCGAGGGGCGTTTCTGGTGCTCGGGCTGGTGACGGCAGCATCCGCGGTTGCGTTGCTTCGCGTCTCACCAAGGAAACTTGAGCCGGTGGCCGCGAGCGGAACGCCCACTCTGGTGGCGGAGGGCGATGTGTCCATGAAGAGCGCGACAGCACAGGCACGCGTGCCCTGATCATCACCGAGCCGAGCAGTGCGGCCGGCTCCGAGCATGATCACAGAGCGGAAAGCCAACCGCTCAACCCGGCCGATAGAGCGTCCAGCACGCAAGTTCCGTCTTACCCCCGGCAAGTCCCTTTAGGACAACGCCGTATCGGCCGTTAAGTACGACAGAGCCGATGATGTCCGCACCCAAGCTCACGAAATACCTCTTCTGGATGGCCGAGGTTCTACTCCTGGCGAGCACAGTCGGCATGGCCGTGTGGCTCTCACGTCCTGGGGAATGGCGTCCCCTGCTTCTTGTCGTGCTCTTGTTGGCGTTCGCGCTCCTCGGTGAGAGGTTCAGCGTCGACGTCAGCGACGGGCAGCTAGGCGTCTCAACGATCGTGATCGTGTTAGCGATCGGTCTACTAGGGCCAGGCCCGGCTGCGGCATGTGGTGTCGCAGCCATGATCTCGACATCAGCGGCCAGGCGTCTCCCGCCTGTCCATTGGCTTAACAACCTCACAGCATTCGCGGTCCCCGCCTTCACGGGAGGGTTGCTGGTGCGCGCGCTGGTAAGCAACGTTCACGGTGTACACAGCCAGCAACTGGCGCAGAGCGTCGTCTTCGGCCTGCTCGTCTTCGGAGCCTTCATCGTGTTCATTGGGCTTAACTTTCTCTTGAACGAGCTGGAAGCATGCGTCGAGGAAGGTCGATCGCTCCCACGCCAAGTGCGTGAATACCTCCCCCTTCTCCCTGCCGAGCTGGCGGCAGGCGCGCTGGCGACAACTCTCGTCGTCGCCTATTTGAGCATCGGCCTGCCGGCACTGTTTGCCGCGATTGTGTTGCTCCTGATCTTCCGGCACCTGACCGTCGCGCTGTTGCGCTCCGAGGACCGGGCAGAGCAGCTCCAAGCGCGCTCCAGGCAGCTCGTCGGTCTGCAGCTGGGCGTGCTCAGAACGCTCGTGAGGGCGCTCGGTATGCGCAACAAAACGAGCGGCCGCCACGCGGCCGCGGTCGCCCGTTACGCACGGGATCTGGCAATCGAGCTTGGTTGCGACGAGGACGAACTGGACATGATTCACGCTGCGGGGCTGCTCCACGAGATCGGGAAGTTCACGTGGCCCGACCGCGTGCTGCATGCCGAGGTCATCGAAGACGAGGACCTGGCGCTCGTCAAGAACCACCCACAGGAGGGGGCGATCCTCGTCGGCGCGCTCGACGGCTACGGCCCGGTTGCCGACGCGATCCTCTATCACCGCGAGCGCGTGGACGGCGGCGGCTATCCGGCCGGGCTGATCGGCAAGGAGATCCCCCTGGGATCGCGCATTCTCGCGATCTGCTCCACATACGACACGATCACCGCACCTGACGGCTATCGCTCGCCGATGACACCAGACGAAGCGATGGACGAGTTGCGCCACAGCGCAAAGAACGGCCAGTTCGACTCCGAGCTGGTCGAGAGCTTCATCGCGGTGCTCGAGCGCGAGGGGCCCACTTTCGCGCAAGACGCCGACTTCGAGACGGAGCTCGAATTCGAGCGGCGGGTGCGCGAGATGGCTGAGCCACGCTCGGCTGATCCACCGCGTTCATCGCACGCTTCGAGCCCCAAGCCCCGTCCCCGCAGTTTGCGTTCAGGCGCACTGGACCTCGGCCAGCGAGCTCTCCACAAAGGCTGAGGGCGCCCGTGCATGCCGCAGGACGCCCCCAAGCCTTCGATACGAACTAATAGTCAACTCTTATTTTTGTTTTGGCATGGTGTGCTCCTTCGCCTGGGTCCGGACCAGTTGCGGAGGCGTCCACTCGTCTGTCTCCATCCAGGAGAAACGGTCGCCTTTGAGTAGGTTCGAGGAGAATAGTAGCGGGATTGGACGAAATGTCCAGTTTGCGGAGGCTTGTGCAGGATTGTTTGCACCGCAAGGTCTGCACCGCGGTCTGACGACGGCGCTTCCCGAGGCGCCGAGGGCGCTCGCGGCCCGTGCTCCTTGGGAGGAATGCCTCGGCCAAAGGTCCACAAAGCTGGGCCGCGCTCAACTTTCTGGGTCATTCGGCCGAAACATGCTGCATCCGGACCATTACCTCGGCGAATCGAAGGCCGGGACGGACGATCTCTCAAGCCCACAGCGACCGATCGAGGCCAAACATGCCCCTCTCCCCCACCCACCCCCGCAACGAGCGGCAGCTCGTCTTTACAAGCTCGCAGGCGGCCCGCTACCTGGGCGTCTCGCTCGCCACGATCCGCCGCTGGACGGACGCCGGCCACATCGGCTGCTACAGGACACCCGGCGGCCAGCGGCGCTTCTCCCGCGACCAGCTCGACGGCTTCATCACCTCGATGCACCACGGCAGCGACGCCGACGCGCACCGCGGCGCAAAGGTCGCTTAATCAGCCCAGGCGGCCGTATCAGCTCGCGAGGCGGCCGAACTTCTCGCGCAGCCGGCGATAGAACGAAGACCCCGGCAGCTGCGCGATCGTCCCGATTTCGTTGACGAAGCGCGCGTCGATCGTCTCCCCCGCCGGGATCTCGCACACCGGCCGCCCGTCGACTGCCACGTCGAGCGGCTCGCGCGAGCGGTTGTGGATCGTGAGCCGATCGCCGGGCGCCACGACCAGCGCGCGGGCGGTGAGCGAGTGAGGCGCGATGAACGACACGACGAACCCCTCGACCCCCCAGGCCATCACGGGCCCCCCATTGGCCAGGTTGTAGCCCGTGGACCCCGCCGGGGTGGCGACGACCAGGCCGTCGCAGCGCACGCTCCCCACCACCTCGCCCTCGAGCGCATACGCAAGCTCAGCCACGCGCTCTCCCACCTTGCGGTGGATCGCCACATCGTTGATCGCGGACTGTCTCCCTCCGGGCAGATCCAGCACGATCGCCGGCAGTCGCAGCAGCTCGAAGTCCCCGCTCAGCGCGCGGCGAACGCCGTCCTCGACGTCCTGTGGCTCAATCGTCGCCAGAAAGCCGATCTCACCGAAGTTGATCGCGAACACCGGCACGTCCGTGCCGGCGTAGCGCTGCAGCGCGCGCAGGATCGTCCCGTCGCCGCCGAGCACCACACACAGCTCGACCTCGTCCAGCACCGGAGCGTTCAGCTCCATCCCCGGGCCCGCCTGGAGGCCGTGCTTGCTGGTCTCCTCCTCGTCCAGCCGCAGCGTCACGCCCGCCCGCGCCGCTCCCGCCGCGAGCAGATCGAGGGCCGCGGCCGTGTCGTCCGGGCGGCGGTGGGTAAAAACCGTGATCTCCCTCATGAGGGCTCGACCTTGCGGGCCATCAGCTCGAGCTCGTCCGCTCCCTCGGCGCCACCCTCCCGCCCCGGCTCGGCCAGCCATACGAACGTCTCCCGGTTGCCCTTCGGCCCGGGCAGTCTCGAGGAGTAATAGCCGAGCACGCACGCCCCCAGCGTGCGCGCGGTCTCGCCGACGCCGAGGAGCGCCGCACGTCGGTCCTCCGCCTGGCGCACCACCCCGCCCTTGCCGACCCGCCCGCGGCCGACCTCGAACTGGGGCTTGACCAGCCCAAGCACGTCATATCGCTCCTCGCGCATACACCCCAGCACCGCGCCCAGCACCTTCGCCAGCGAGATGAACGAGACATCGATCGTCGCCAGGTCCGGCGGGTAGGGCAGCATCTCCGGGACCAGCCCCCGCGCGTTCGTGCGCTCCATCACGTGCACGCGCGCATCCATGCGTAGACCGTAGTCGAGCGTCCCATAGCCGACATCCACCGCGATCACCGCTTGCGCTCCACGTTGCAACAGGCAGTCGGTGAAACCGCCGGTCGAGGCGCCCACGTCCAGCGCGCGGCGGCCCTCCACCTCGAGCCCCGACTCGGCCAGCGCGTTGGCAAGCTTGATCCCGCCGCGCGACACGAACGACGGGCGCGTATCGACGCTCACCCGCTCCTCTACATCGACGAGCTCACCCGGCTTCGCCGCGCGGCGCTCACCCGGACCGACTCGCACCTCCCCCGCCATCACCGACGCGGCCGCTCGGCTGCGCGACGCGAATAGGCCGCGCTCAGCCAGCAGGGTGTCCAAACGCTGCTTTCCCATCCGTCCGTAACGGTATCCGCTTCCCCTCGACGCCGGATTCGCCCATCCCACCCACCGCGGACATCTCTGCGATCGACATCACAGCTGGTCAATGGCCGCAAAAGCGCTGATCGCACAATCCCGTCGACCCAGCATGCGCGGTTACGCTATGCCGATCATCGCCTGGAGTTTGTACATCGATGAGCCCGTGTGATCAACATCACACATAACCCCCCTCACCCTGGGCATCATGATGGACGACCCGAAGCACAGCAGCATCCCTCCTCCCCGAAACGGCCCGCTCCCCAGCGGGTCGTTTCATTTGTGCGCCGGACGTGCCACGTTGGTTGGGGGTGTGAGCCCCCATGAGGGAGGGGCCTGGACAAGCCAGGCCCTTAAGGCCTGGACGAGCCAGGTCCCTACCCGATGTGCGCCCTCAAGCGCCGATCGTCGCCGACCCGGCCTGCCGAGCTGTGTGCCCTCGATCGAGGATCGCCGCCGCGACACGCTCGGCGATGCGCTTTCCGGTGAACCCGACCTCCTCGTGCAGTAACGCCGGCTTGCCATGCGTCACATAGCGATCGGGCAACCCCACGCGGAGGATGCGTGGGGTCGCGCCGGTCTCGTTCAGCGTCTCCCACACGGCCGACCCGAAACCGCCCTGAAGCACGCCCTCCTCGACGGTCACCAGCAGGTCGTGCTCGGCCGCCAGCTGGGCCATCAAGCCCGCGTCGATCGGCTTGGCAAAGCGCGCGTCCGCGACCGTCACAGCGATCTCGTGATCCTTCAGCTCCTCGGCGGCCTCCAACGCCTTGCCCACACCGCTGCCATACCCGATCAGCGCCACCCGACCACGACCTTTGGCGGCGACGCCCCCGGCTGTCTCCCGCGCGCCGGGTGGGTGGGGATCGATCAAGATCTCGCCCGTGCCGATCGCGATCGCCCGCGGCTCCCCCGGCAGCGCGACCCCCGTCCCCTCCCCGCGCGGATAGCGCAACGCGATCGGGCCGTCGTCATAGGTGAGGGCCGTCCGCAACATGTGCACCAGCATCGCCTCGTCCCGCGGCGCCATCAGCACGATGTTCGGCAGACACCTCAGATAGGGGATATCGAACACCCCGTGGTGCGTCGGCCCATCGTCGCCGACCAA